>OGKG01002114.1_pt1 | contig 21696 bp, 21 predicted proteins | sample 1572201 | NCBI WGS metagenome assembly OGKG01 (sample SAMEA2582146, study PRJEB24529) | metagenome | biome: Human gut stool | place: China | collected 2011 | reverse complement strand
GATTGCGTGGCGTGGAGCCGCAAGCGCAGGACTGGTTTCATCAGCAGACAGGGCGGATATGAAAGCCCCCGTCCCTCGTCCCACGCCGGACTACGGGACAAAATGTCCCGAACCATTTTGATAAGCAAGCGTACTTGTCAACCGTTACCCTTTTTGAAAGAACCACTACCACGATAAGTGTTGACAACACAGGTAAAGACTTGTCCACAGTGTTTGCACCGTACCATGTGAACCATAATTTCATCCGCCCATCCATCTTCGGTCTCTGCCTGATTCAACGGGCAAGTGGATTCTTCCTCAAGCAGTTCAAAACCGCCATTTGTCACAAGCTGTTGGATGTATTCGATACACGTCAGATAATCTTTCGGTGCGTTAAATTTCTTCCATTCCTGAATATTATGACAGTAGTCACATATTGCAACTCCCTCCATAACCAAATTTTTCTAAATTTTGAAATGGGCGGGAAGCCGTTTTAGGGCTTTCCCGCATTGATTGCCCATTAGCAAAGTCGGGCAGGACTGTCAACGGCGGCGCATGAAATACGCCGTTCATCTTGACCGTTGACTGGCTCGGCTGGCTTTGCTATTTTCCCGGTAAGTGAGAATGGGAATAGGTATGTATCATATTATTTTATCATAATCCCATCTGGCAAAATAATATCGCCATCATCTCCACTCACATCAAAAAATCCAACCTTGTGTTTTTGAGCTAAACTACGCATAAGTTCATACGCCTCGTCTGCTACCGACCAAGAAAACACAGCGTAAATTACATTATATCCAATACTGTAATCAACCATATGCAACTCCAAATTTTCATCGTCATCAAGAGCATCGTCATTTGGTGCATATTCCCCATTCATGGGCGGGAATTTTTCTTTCATTTCCATAAAGCAGATGTTTCAATTTGAAAACTTCCGTGTACGGAAGCTTCGTGCAATCAATGCACTTAATTTTTATATCACCTTATGTATGGCATTTCTGGCAATGATTTCAATGGAATCCGAAACAAGTGCAGTAAAGGTTTCAATTATAAAATCAGCAGATCCTGTAAAGAGAAAGGTATATTTCTGCTATTACCGACTGGCAAAAGGCATCCGTGGCATACTATCGTATGCAAAAGAAGGCGTCCGGCTCTGGTTTCGGACAAAACGTCCGGCATACCGTCAGATCTGCCTTAAGCTGGTCGCTTAAATAGATAAAAGAATAAGTCTTCTAAAGTCCGGTTCACGACGGGGCTTATTAAAGTGCCTCTAATCTGGAATACTGCCGTTTTTGATTCATTAAAAGCTGGCAGATTGGTGCTTTAGAAGAAGTTATTTATTTTTAAATTACATTTTGCGGAAACTCAAGGGGAGGGGCGAGGATGGCGGGGTTTCCGGACATTAACTCCGACTGTTGCAAAACGGCCCGGCTGCATGGTTCGCAGCCCGGGCCGTTCTCGTCTTTCTTTTTACAGTTTACAGATGGTTCCTGCCACCTTGTCTTTGCGCATGGCGTTGGATATAGTCGGGATAGCTCCCACCAGCAGAAAGGCATATAGCAGTACCAGACCCAGCACGTAGCTGGTCATGTCGATGACTTCCTCGGAAAGCAGGAGCGGTACCAGGCGGTAGCCGTAGAAGACGTCGGTCTCCAGTTCTCTGGCAATCATGATGGCCCAGTCCACACGGTCGCCCACGTAGGTCATGACGATCATTATCACGACGCTGATGATGATGCCCTTTTTCGTCAGCTTGCCGCCCAGCAGCTCATAGCCCTTCAGGGCGCAGACTGCCATGATGACGCCGGAAATAGCCGCCACATAGCCCAGCTGGCTCAGCAGAATGATGCTGGCTGCGCCGAGCAGGGAGCCTATGAGAGCGCCTACGACGCCACCCACCAGGTTTTCCTTCTTATTCTTCTCGTTGGCAGTGTAAGCCGCCGCATTCTGGGTTGCCTTGTCGTAACACTCACCACAGAGACAGATCTCATTGCCTGCCACGTAAGCTACGCCGGTCTCCTTCATTTCGCCGCAGAGCTCGCATCCATTGGTGAAGCCTTCCATTCTCAGCATATTCAGAAATGCCGGAAGGGACTCCTGCAGGATGTCTTTGATCTTCTCTACCCTGGTATACCGCTTCAGGGTCATCCGGACCGTATGCTTCTCCTGCACCACGCCCATGATACCCTTATGTTCCTTGCGGAACTGTTTATCCGGTTCAAACTTCACGCCGTTCTCAGCCACACCGACTGATATGCAGACCATACCGTACTCGATACCCCTGCCAGTATCAAGACCGCTGACGCGCAGTGTAAATCCGTCTTTTTCTCCATAAGCCACACAGAATTCCTCGTTAAAATGCAGGCCCAGAAACCGGGCAATCTCCGCATAACGGGCTGTTACCTTCCTGTTTGCTGTCATAACATTCTCTCCTCTTATGTCTTTTTTTGTATTTTTCCTATCTCCAGCTTTCAATGACCGCCTGCACGGTTCTCCGCCCCTGGAATTCGTTGATTTCCGGGTAGTAAAGCAGGCAGACGGTATCTTTGCTTTCTGTATAATGCAGATCGGCTTTCACATCGCCGAAGCTGATGCCCTCCAGTCGGCTGCCATTGGCATCCTCCAGAACAGTCTTCAGCACATTGCGGTTCCTGCCCGCACGGTATTTAAATACCCGCCTATTATAGCATGATTCATGGGGGTTGACAAGACCCAAAGCCTCTTGAGTTTCCGCAGTTTAATCCACAATGGATTGAAGGCTATCCAATACTTGAAATGTTAAAAAAATACAGCTATAATAAATACAAATGACAGTAGGAGCGTGAGCGGAATGCATTCTAGGGAGATCGCGGATAACGGACTGACTTTGCTGAAAAAAGGAAAGCAGGGCATGATCCATGCCCTGTTCGGACGGGGCGGGCTGCTGATACTTTGCATGCTGGTCCAGGCGGTGATCCTCTTCGGGGCGTTTTTCTGGTTCGAAGACAATCTGTTCATTTATTTGGGCGGCAGCGCCTTGTTTACCGTGTGCATTACCCTGTACCTGGTAAACAGCTCTATGGACCCTACGGCAAAGGTCACCTGGCTGGTGATCATTATGATCCTGCCGGTGTTTGGCTGCATATTCTATCTGTGGACCCAGAGCGAGTTTGGCCGCCGGACCCTGAAAGCCCTGGTAAACCGCAGCGGCAAGCTGTCGGAAAATCTGCTCCGGCAGCAGCCGGAGCCCATGGAAAAGCTGGAGGCGGAGGACCCCGGTGCGGCGGGGCTTGCCCGATATATTGCCTCTTGCGGCCAGTTCCCCGTGTACCAGAATACGGATGTGACCTACTTCCCTCAGGGAGAGGACAAATGGAAGCGGATGCTCCAGGAGCTGGAGACGGCCCAGCATTTCATCTACCTGGAATATTTCATCGTCAACGAAGGACTTATGTGGGGCAAGATCCTGGAAATATTGGCCAGAAAGGCCCGGCAAGGTGTGGATGTCAGGATGATGTACGACGGCACCTGCGAGCTCACCACTCTGCCCTATGACTACCCCAGGCGGCTGAATGCCCTGGGCATTCAGTGCAAGATGTTTTCCCCCATCTCTCCCGTCATCTCTACGCACTACAACTACCGGGATCACCGAAAAATATTGGTCATCGACGGAAGCACCGCCTTTACCGGCGGCGTAAATCTTGCGGACGAGTATATCAACCACGTGAACCGCTTTGGTCACTGGAAGGACACTGCCATTATGCTGAAGGGTGCCGCCGTAGAGAGCTTTACTCTGATGTTTTTGCAGATGTGGAATGTAGACGAACGGGAGCCCAAGTTCCCGCAGACCGTCCCGGTGCCGGAGATCCCGGCAAAAACCGAAGGCTTTGTGATCCCCTACGCCGACTGCCCTCTGGATGACAACAAGATCGGAGAAATGGTCTATATCGATTTGCTGAACCGGGCCACTCAGTATGCGCACATCATGACCCCTTATCTGATTTTAGACGGAGAGATGGAGACGGCGCTGAAATTCGCCGCCCAGCGAGGAGTGGACGTGAAAATCATTCTGCCCGGTATCCCGGATAAGAAGATTCCCTACGCCCTTGCCAAGACCCACTATCGATCTCTACTCCGCTCCGGCGTTCAGATTTACGAATACACCCCCGGATTTGTCCATGCCAAAGTCTTCTCCGTAGATGGAAAAGAGGCAGTGGTAGGCACCATCAACCTGGACTACCGAAGCCTGTATCATCATTTTGAGTGCGCTGCCTATCTGCGGGAGGTCCGGTGCCTGCCGGATATCGAAAAGGATTTTCATAAGACCCTCTTAAAATGCCGCACCGTTTCCGAGGAGACCGTCAAAAAAGAAAAGCCGCTGGTCAAAGTCACCGGTGTTCTTGCAAAAATCATTGCGCCGCTGCTGTAAGCGGGAAAGGAGTTATTTATGAAGGTATTGATGATCAACGGAAGCCCCCACGTCAGCGGGAATACCGCCCTGGCGCTCAAGGAAATGGAAACCATTTTCAGGGAAAATGGCGTAGAGGTGGAGACTGTCCATGTGGGCGGCAAGGCCATCCGCGGCTGCATCGCCTGCGGCAAGTGCGGTGAGTTGGGCAAATGTGTCTTTGACGATCTGGTCAACGAGACTGCCGCCAAGCTGGAGTCCATCGATGGCCTGGTGCTTGCCAGTCCCGTATACTACGCCTCAGCCAACGGCACCCTGATCTCCTTCCTGGACCGGCTGTTTTACAGCAAGGGCTGTGACATGACCATGAAGGTGGGGGCCAGTGTGGTCTGTGCCCGCCGGGGCGGCTGCTCCGCTACCTTCGATGAACTGAACAAATACTTCACCATTTCCGGTATGCCTGTAGCCTCCAGCCAGTACTGGAACAGCATCCATGGCCGTCTGCCCGGAGAAGCGGAGCAGGACGGTGAAGGTCTGCAAACCATGCGGGTGTTGGCAAGAAATATAGTGTTTCTGATGAAGAGCATCCAGCTTGGGAAAGCGGCTTACGGTCTGCCGGAAAAGGAAAAACGGGTGTCCACCCACTTTATCCGGTAAAGACCTTTTTACACAAAAGCGAAGGGCTGCAGATGCACAGGAGGCATCGGCAGCCCTTATCTGATGAATGATTTACTCGATGAGTCCGCTTTCTTTCAGCAGTATCTCAATATCGGTACCCTTGACCTTTTTCAGGACCAGCTTCAGCATGACCTTCTCCTTGAAGGACAGAGGCACCTGGCTGATGGGCTTCTTGTCAATGGCGTAATAGCAGGCACGCAGCAGCTCCCGCACATCATACTTGCTGCCCCAGACCTCCGGAACGCCGCGGTCAACGTCCAGCAGTGTGTAGACCGCCTCCATGCCGGTGCGCATGGAGTACTCTGTGGTAAAGATGGTGTCCCGGGGTGTCTCGGCGAACTGGCCGATGAAGGCAAAGTTCACGGCACCATCAGGCACGACCTTGGGCCGGTCAGATTCCTTACGGGGCTGGAAGAAGGCATTGATATAGGGCATGAAGCAGGTGGTGGTGTTGCAGGCATCCTGTGCCAGAGCGTTGATCTTCTCGGTGGGAATACCGATGTGGTACAGCCACTCACGGCAGACCTCCTCACCGGTGCAGTTGCGCATGGCCTTCTTTACAAAGTTGCCCTCCTTGTTGGTATTCAGGGAATACAGCCACACAAGCACCGTGTTTTTATCCTGGGACTTGAACTGGGGCTGGCGGTTGATGGTCCAGGAGAGATACCAGTTGTCGGTGCTGTCCTTGACGGTCACAATGCCGCCGGTGGTTACCTTGCCGGAGCGGGGGTCACGCTTGCAGATATTCATAATGTGCCGGATGATCTCCTCGTTGGAGGTGGCTACGGTGGCGCTCATCCAGTTGGTGGCGTCTACATCGGTGCAGAATTTGTCAGGGTTGCCGTATTCACCATGCTCGGCCTGGGCCGCAATGGCTTTCCACATATCCCAGGACTCGCCACGGCCGTTTTCTACGCTGGACAGGTCCGGTGCATGGGTCTGATCGCCGTAGCAGGAGGTATCGGTGCAGCAGCCGTTGGTGATGAATACCAGGTCATCCTCAATCAGGTCAATGGTTTGCTCCTGGCCGTCCTTCACATAGACGATCTGACGGGCGACCTTTTTGCCACCCTCGGTTTCGATGATAACATTTTTCACATCCATGCCGTACTCGATGCGCACACCGTGAGACTCCAAATATTTCACCAGCGGCAGGATCATGCTCTCGTACTGGTTGTACTTGGTGAAGCGCAGGGCACTGAAATCCGGCAGGCCGTCGATGTGGTGGACATAACGGCACAGGTACCGCTTCATCTCCAGAGCACTGGACCAGCGCTGGAAGGCGAACATGGTTTGCCAATACAGCCAGAAGTTGGTGCTCCAGAAGGAATCCGGCAGCACATCGGAGATCTTCTTGTCCTCCAGATCCTTTTCCGGAGTCATGAACAGACGGGAAAGGGCCATGGCGGAGTCCTTGTCCAGCTTGAATTGCTTGTCGGTGTGGGCATCTTCACCGCAATTCACACTTGCGCGGCACAAAGAGTAGTTGGGATCGTGCTTGTTGAGCCAATAATACTCATCCAGAACAGACACGCCCGGTGTCTCGATAGAAGGTACATCCCGGAAGGTATCCCACATGACTTCAAAATGGTTGTCCATCTCACGGCCGCCCCGCATAAAGAAGCCTTTCGTGATGTCCTTGCGGCCGTCGCAGCTGCCGCCTGCCAGTTCCAGCTTTTCCAATACGTGGATATGCTCGCCCTTCATTTGTCCGTCACGGACCAGATAAAACGCCGCCGTCAGGCCTGCAAGGCCGGTACCGATGATATAAGCCGATTTTCTGTCCACATCCTTGGGCTTTTCGGGATGGGCAAAGGATTCGTAAGTGCCAGCAGAGTAATACATAACAAAACCTCCTGTTTTTTTCTTTTGATGGCTTTATTATAGCGTTTCCCGTCCGACTTACAATAAACAGAAAAAACTCCGTGATAAAAGTCTTATCACGGAGCCGAAAAATGTAAAAAATCTTATCAGATCTACATAAATGATAAAATCAGAATTGAAATCTGGAGAGCGCTGCTGACACAGAGCCTTTGATCAGCTTGGCAAGCCTGTCTACGATTTGCTGGGGGCCCTCTCGCATATCATCCTTGATCCAGTCGAGCATCAGACCAATCAGTATGTAGGAATAGACACGGGCAATAAATTGCTTGTCTTCCTCCCGGATATTCATTTCACCGATTTCTTCATTGATCACGTCCAGCAAAAGCCGGTCTACAAGGGGCTGCAGATATTTTTCGACCTGTTCCCTGTGGACACAGCGGTAGACATTCAGAATAAAGGGCTTGTTGTCCTGTACCGCCTCAAAGATTTGTAAAAATCCCTGCTGCCATGTTTCATAAGTCTTTTTTTCATCCAGCGCTCTTGTGGCATCTTCCAGGCAAGACCATTCCACAAGATCATAAATATCCTTAAAATGGTAATAAAAGGTCATGCGGTTGATGCCGCAGTCCTCGGCAATGTCATTAATGGTAATTTTGGTCAGCGGCTTCTTCAGCAGCAGATTTTTCAGGGACTGTTCCAGGGCGCGCTTTGTTACCTGTGACACAGTAGCATCCTCCTTCTTTAGGCCAAACTATGGTCCATAGCTTCTTTTACAAACGTATACCGATGCACCGGCCTGCCGCGGCCTGCAGAGCCGGACTCCGGCAGGACTCGGATAAGCCCCAGCTCAAACAGCCGCTGCAAAATGCGTCGGGTGCTGCGCTGGGTGATACCCAGGATGGGGCCCAGCTCCGCGGCGGTGAGGATGGTGTCCGGGTTGTTCCGATAGAGAGCCGCCAGCCGGAGCAGGTTGGTGTTGTCAACACCCAGCCTGCGGGCAAACTGCATGGAGCTGCCGTCCTGGTAGCTGTAGCGCAGACTCTGGCCGTGGCTCAGGGGGCCGGTCAGCACCTCCGGGTCACCGCTGACCAAAAAGCCCTCGTTCAGTCCATACCGTGTGCTCTCCAGCAGAGCCCGCTCGGCGTGGTATTGGCTGATTTGCTCACTGGGGTGGACACCGATACCGACGGAGAAGGGGAACGCCAGGCTCCTGCGCAGAACGGCCATGATCTTCTGGAAATTCACCTGCCGGTAGGCCTCGTTGGGCAGGGTGGCCCGGGCCACGAATCGGTCAAAGCTGTGGTCGATGCTGAAGGATAAGCTCCGCTCCTTCCGGAAATCCACCAGGAATTTGTATAGCGTGGCGGTGCGGTACTCCCGCTCCTCTTCGGAGACGCTGCTGTCTCCGGGTAAGTGGACAATGAACGTGACCACAATGCTGTCCTGGAGGGTTTTCAGCCGTTCCCGGTTCAGAGCCTCCTCAATACTGCCGACAATCATTTTCTCTGTGGGGTTGATGGGCTCATAGGGGATGCCCAAACGGTCCCATTGCTTCAGGTTGTTGATGCTTCGGCTGAGAACATAGTCGATCTTTCCCGCCTGCCACAATTCGTTTCCCCGCTGGGTGATATTGGCGTAATCATAGACCTCCTCCTCAAAGAAGAAGGGCAGCTGATCTTCCGGCAGGTACTCGGGCAGGTTCAGATAGTTATTTTGCGGGGTCACAAAGTCCAGGTACAGCCGACTTAGTGGCACATCCGGGTGGCGCAGATGGAAGGTCAGGAGAATGCTCAATACGTCTGCCGTGCCGTACACCGTAAAGGCGCAGGGAATGGGGCAGTTGGGGTAGTGCCGGTGCATATAGTGGTAGCCAAGTTCGCCGGAGAAGAGGATGATGTCGCACTCTTCCAGACAGCTGGAGTAGATCTCATCGATGTCGGATAGGCTGTCGTAGGTATAGGAGCGGAAGGAACAATCGAAATCGTGGTCGGTGATGACCTTGTTGATGGTTTCCAGAAACCGGTAGGGTGAGATAATAGCAACGGTGATCATGGCGGTGTGCCTCCTGAGGGAAATAAACTCTGATAATAGTATACCACCTTTGGTAAGTTATGACAACTATTTGACAAGAGAAGAAAAATCCGCTAGAATATGTAGGTATTTTAGAAAAAGGAGGGTACTGCAGTGTCTAAGTTCCGTCGAGTGATGTGTTTTCTCCTGTCCGTTGTGGCGTTTGCCTGTCTGCTTCCGCTGCCTGGGGCTGCCCAGGAGATTGCACTTGCCTCCGAGGCGGCGGTGCTGATGGACGCGAAATCGGGGCAGATCCTCTACGGAAAGAATATGGACAGCACCATGTATCCCGCCAGCATTACCAAAGTCCTGACGGGGCTTTTGGCACTGAAGTACGCCAAAGAGACGGACAAGGTCACCATGACCCAGGCGGGTGTAAGCCAGGTGCCCCGGACCTCCTCCCACATTGCTTTGGAACCGGGGGAGGCGTTTACGATGAAGGATGCCCTCTACGCATTGGCCCTGGTCTCCGCCAACGATGCCGCAGTGGCAATCGCGGAGACGGTCTCCGGCTCTGTGGAGGACTTCGCCAAGCTCATGAACGAGGAGGCGGAGAAGCTGGGGGCCTATAACTCCCACTTTGTAAACCCCAACGGGATGCCGAATCAGGATCATTACACCACTGCCCGGGATATGGCGCTCATTACGGCGGAGGCATTGAAGCAGGAGGGATTTCTCACCTATTTCGGAGCTAAAAGCTATGAAATGCCCGCCACCAACCTGTCTGCGGCCCGGCCTCTGGTGTCCAAAAATCAGTTCATCGACGGCACCTTTGACTGCCCGGGCCTGCTTATGAGCAAGACCGGCTGGACCAGCAGCGCTCTGGGGACCCTGGTCACGGCAGTGAAGCGGGGGGATACCACCCTGATTGCGGTGACTCTGAAGTCCCCCATGCTGGAAGACAAGTACACCGATACCCTGGCTCTGCTGGACTACGGATTTGCAAACTACCGCCGGGTCCGGCTGTCCCAAAAGCTGATGGAACGGAAAATGGTGGCTCAGGGTATGGACGAGGATTGCTCTCTGGAAGGCTATACACCTCAGGATGTGCTGATCCCCCAAACTGCCGGGGAGGCGGATATTGCCGTTACGGTCCCCGGCGGCTTTGACAGCTCCTTGGGGGTCTCCACCGTCCCTGCCAGTGTAGACGTGAAGCAAGAGGACGGGACCTGGATCCATGTCACAGATCTGCTGCTTACCATCCGGGATCCGGAGCCGGAGGTAGAAGCTTTGGCGGAAACGGAAGGAGTGGAAGCTGCGGCGGAGCCGAAAGCGAAGGCCATCCATCCCGGTGCGGCCATCCTGCTGGGATTGGCTGTGGTGTTTTTCCTGTTCCGATGCATCGGGAAACGAAAAGTTACGGTCTGATAGGGATGTTTCCCACCGCATTGCGGTGGGAAATTTTTGTTGACAAATCAACAATCATCTTGTATACTGCACTTGTTGATTTTACAACATAAGGAGACAGCCCTATGGAACAACGCTTCGAAACCTTCACTGTGCTGATCGGACGGATCAGCCGGTGCATCAAGCGCCTGAAAGCCGAGCAAATGGAGCTGCTGGACCTGAAAGGGCCCCATGTATCCTGCCTCTACTATCTCTACCGTTTCGGCCCTATGACGGCGGCAGAGCTTTGCGACCGGTGCGAGGAAGACAAGGCGGCCATCTCACGATCACTGGAGTACCTGGAAGATTCCGGTTATCTCAGCTGCCGGATCACGGGGTCCAAAAAGTATCGGTCCTCCCTGGTGCTCACCGAGAAGGGACAGACCGTCGGGGCAGAGGTAGCCCGCCGGATCGAGGGCATTGTGGAGGCCGCCAGCGCAAATTTAAACGAAGAAGAGCGGCTGGCCATGTATCATGCCTTAGAAGCTATATGTGAAAACTTGGAAAAACTATGCCAGAATCAAAATCAAAGGAGAAAAACGAAATGAATGTTCGTATTATTGTAGATTCCTCTACGGATGTGGCAGAAGCCTATCTCAACCGGATCCAGGTGGTGCCCCTGACCCTGCGCTTTGGGGAGGAGGAGTATTACGATGGAGTGACCATTCACAAGGAGGAGTTCTATCGCCGTCTGGTAGAGTCCGATGAGCTCCCCACCACCAGCCAGGCCACCCCGGCAAGCTTTGATCAGGTGTTTCGGGAGGTGGCGGCCAATGGGGACAGCGCCGTGGTTATCTGCCTGTCCTCCAAGCTCTCCGGCACCTATCAGAGCGCCTGCATTGCCGCGGAGAGCTACGACAACATCTATGTGGTGGACAGCCAGTCTGTGGCCATCGGCACCGGCGTGCTGGCCCAGTACGCCGTAGACTGCGCCGACGCGGGGATCAGCGCCCGGGAAATTGCACAGAAGCTGGAGAAGAAAAAGGCGGATGTAACCGTGATCGCCCTGCTGGATACCCTGGAATATCTGAAAAAGGGGGGACGCATCTCCAAAACCGTAGCCTTCGCCGGAGGCGTTCTGAATATCAAGCCTGTGGTAACGGTCCAGGATGGGGTCGTGGCCCTCATCGGCAAGGCCCGGGGCTCCCGGAACGGCAACAACCTGCTGGTGGAGAAGATCAACCAGTCCGGCGGCGTGGATTTTTCTCTGCCGGTGCTCCTTGGCTATACGGGACTGAATTCCGCACTGCTCGACAAGTATGTAGAGGACAGCCGGGGCCTTTGGGCGGAGGAGCTCGACTCTATTCCCAAGACCCTGCTGTGCAGCATTATTGGTACTCATGTTGGCCCTGGAGCCGTGGCAGTGGCATTTTTTCGGAAAGACGGATAAGTTTTTCAGGTACTTGATTTTTGCGTAAAATCCTGGTATAATTCTCACGTGTCTATGTGGAGAGTTACTCAAGTGGTCGAAGAGGCGTGACTCGAAATCTCGTAGGGCGTGAATAGCGTCGCCAGGGTTCAAATCCCTGACTCTCCGCCAGAACGTTAGGCAAAGGATGATAGAGAATGGAGAAGAAATTCTCTGTTATCTGTTGTCCTTTGCTTTCTTTTGCTTTGTCGGGAGGATTTATGGAAAGAGAACAACGAAAAAAAACAACGACCCGGGACATGACCGGCGGCCCCATTGTCAAACAGGTGATCCTTTTTTGTCTGCCGCTGATGCTGGGCAATATTTTCCAGATGCTTTACAATACGGTGGACTCCGTGGTGGTGGGCAACTTTGTAGGCACCGAGGCTTTGGCGGCGGTGGGGGCGACCACCATCATTGTCAATATGCTGGTGTTCTTTTTTAACGGCTTTGCCACCGGCGCCAGCGTGGTCATTGGCCGGTATTTTGGGGCCCGTGACATGGAGCAGCTTCACAAGTCCGTGGAGACGACTATGGCGGCCACCTTCCTGCTGAGTCTGTTCTTCACGGTGGGCGGTGTTCTGGCAGTGGAACCTATGCTGAAATTCATGTCCACCCCGGAGGATGTGTTCCCCCAGGCGGCGGTTTATCTGCGCATTTACAATGCGGGCTGCTCCGGCTTTCTGATCTATAATATGGGCAGCGGTCTGCTGCGTGCGGTGGGAGATACCACAAGGCCCCTGTACTTCCTGATCCTGACCAGCGTCCTCAATATTGTGCTGGATCTGGTATTTGTTCTGGTTTTCCACGCCGGTATTGCCGGTGTGGCCTATGCTACCATTCTCTCTCAGTTCATTTCCGCCGGGCTTGTGCTGCTGCTTCTGACCAAGTCCCACGACATTTACCGCCTGAGCTGGAAAGATATGAAGATCGATATGGGCATCCTGGGCCAGATCGTTTCCGTGGGACTGCCCGCCGGTATTCAGTCTGTGATCACCTCTCTTTCCAATATTTTTGTCCAGTCCTACATCAATTTCTTCGGCTCCGGCTGTATGGCGGGCTGGAGCTGCTACAATAAGCTGGACCAGTTTGTTATGCTGCCTATGCAGAGTATGGCCCTGGCCGCCACCACCTTCGTCAGCCAGAACATCGGTGCGGGGAAGCTAAAGCGGGTAGAAAAGGGGATTTTCAGTTCCATTGCCCTGACCCTGGGTTTTACCGGTGTGATCATTGCCCTGGTGGACCTGTTCGCTCCCCAGGCGGTGGAGCTATTCACCAACGATCCGGCGGTGGTGGACTATGGTGTCCGGTTTACCCAGATCATTTTGGTCTTTATGCTCTTTAATTGCATCAACCATGTTTTGGCCGGTGGCCTGCGTGGTATGGGGGATTCCAAGGGCCCCATGATCATTATGCTGCTCTCCTTTGTGGCGATCCGGCAGACCTACCTGTACGTCATGACCCATTACATCTCCAATACTGCCATGGTGGTGGGCTTCGGCTACCCCGTGGGCTGGATGAGCTGCTGCATCATCGAAGTTTCTTACTTCTTCCTGCGGCGGAAGAAGCTCCTGAGCCGCTATGAGGAAAGCCTATGACTTTTACGGAAAAACGCCACCTGGTCCTGCCAAAGCCCACCAAGGATGATTTCCGAGCGGACCGGGAGCGGATATTGGATACCCTTGGGGAAGAAGATGTGACCATAGGTCTGGAGGCTCTTCGGACCCTGTACCCATTGGTGCAGGATGCGGGATATGACGTGACGGTCACCCTGTCTCCCGCCCAAAAGGGCCGGGAGATCATCCGGGTGGAGCCGGGGGATACCACCGGGACGCTTTACGGCCTGGCCTTGGACATTGGCAGCACCACCCTGGAAATGGAGCTGGTGGATATGGTCTCCGGCCAGGTCTTGGGCAATGCCGGCTGTGTCAACAGCCAGGTGTCCTTTGGCCTGAACATCCTGGACCGGATCCTGGCGGTGAAAGAGGACCGGGAAAATCTCAGGAAACTCCGGTCTCTGATTCTGGGGGACATCGAAAGGCTTGCGGATGAGCTCTGCACAAGGGTGGGCAGGGATGCGGTGTCTGCCCTGGTCATCGGAGGCAACACCACCATGATCCACTTTTTCCTGGGCTGCGATCCTTGGCTGGTGTTTCAGAATCCCTATGCCCCGGTTTTCTTTGACTCGGGCATTTTCAGCGCCCGGCAGGTGGGACTGGACCTGAGCTGCAATGTGTTCTGCTTCCCGGCGGTGGCCAACTACTTAGGCGGCGACATTACGGCGGGACTGTTGCTGACAGACCTGGATACAACGGACAAGCCCTCCGTCTTTTTGGACATTGGCACCAACGGCGAATTATGCCTGGGCTGCAAGGAGTATCTCCTGATGGGGGCCGGGGCTGCCGGTCCTGCCCTGGAGGGCTTCGGCAGCCGTTACGGGATGCGGGCAGAGAAGGGGGCCATCCGACATCTGCGCATGGGGGAGGACGGTAATTTCCAGTTGGATGTGATCGGCGGGGGAGAGCCAAAAGGCATCTGCGGCACAGGCATCTTCGACCTGGTGGCGGAGTGCTACCGGGCCGGGATCCTCCATGGCGACGGAACCGTCAACATGGAGGACTCAAAGTATGTCACCTGGGTTTGGGACGAGGATCTCCAGGAGAGCCTCCCCGCCGTGGTTTACGGCCGGAATGGGGAGGAGAAGCTGTATTTCACCCAGCGGGACATTCAGGAGTTTGTCCGCTGCAAGGCGGCGGGCTTTACCATGGTGGCGACCTTGCTGGATTACTGCGGCCTGAGCCTGGCGGATGTGGAAAAATTCTATCTCGCCGGAGGCTTCGGTACCCATATCGATCTGGAGTCGGCCATTACCGTAGGGCTCTATCCGGATGTGGACCGGTCGAAGCTGGTGCCTCTGGGCAATACCTCATTGCAGGGGGCAAAGAAGCTGCTGCTGGATACGTCCTGTCAGGAGCGGCTTACCTGGTTCCGGAAAAACGGCACCTATCTCCATTTTTCGGAGATGGAGACCTTTCTGCAGAATATGGTGGCGGCCAACTTTATCCCCCACACGGACAGCAGCCTCTACCCCAGCGTCAAACGTCGGGTTTAGGGCCTTTTTCCAAGAATCTTTTCATTTTCCCCTTTACAAAACTTTGCTTTTTCTGTATAATGCAAAAAGCTGTGAGTTTGAAACAGATGTGACGCAGGAGTGACTTTATGAATATTGAATTTGACACCTATAAGCAGAAGCTCAACGACTGCCGCCCCGCTCTGGACGGTCTGGCGGAGTCGCTGAATATGGACGGTATGCGCAGCGAGCTGGAGCGGCTCCATGCCATGCAAGAGGCCCCTGGCTTCTGGGACGACCCGGAGAAGAGCCAGAAGGTAGCCATCAAGGTTAAGCAGACCGAGGCCAAGATCGAGCGCTATGAGAAAATGGTCTCCTCCTGGGAGGACATGATGACCATCTGCGAAATGGCCGCCGAGGAAGATGACGACTCCATGCTGGAGGAGCTGAAGCAGGGCTTCGAGGTTCTGGAGGAGCAGATGGAGACCTGCCGCCTGGAGACCTTGCTCACCGGCCATTACGACAAGAACAATGCCCTGATGAGCTTTCACGCCGGTGCCGGCGGCACAGAGGCCCAGGACTGGTGCCAGATGCTCTACCGGATGTATACCCGCTGGGCCGAGCGCCACGGCTTCACCTATAAGATCCTGGATTACCTGGAAGGGGACGAGGCGGGCCTCAAGTCTGCGGATATCATGATCGAGGGCGAGAACGCCTACGGCTTTTTGAAGGGGGAGAACGGTGTCCACCGTCTGGTCCGGGTGTCTCCCTTTGATGCCAACGCCCGCCGCCAGACCTCCTTCTCCGCCATCGAGGTCATCCCCGAGATCGAGGACGACAGCCAGGATGTGGAGATCCGCCCTGAGGACTACGAGATGCAGGTTTACCGCTCCTCCGGTGCCGGTGGACAGCACATCAACAAGACCTCCTCTGCCGTTCGTCTGATCCACAAGGCCACGGGCATTGTGGTTTCCTGTCAGACCGAGCGGAGCCAGTTCCAGAATAAGGAGACCTGTCTGAAAATGCTGCGCTCCAAGCTGGTAGAGATCAAAGAGCGGGAGCACCTGGATAAAATTTCCGACATCAAGGGTGTCCAGCAGAAGATCGAGTGGGGCAGCCAGATCCGCAATTACGTCTTCATGCCCTATACCCTGGTGAAGGATACCCGCACCGGCTGCGAGACCTCCAATGTGAACGCTGTCATGGACGGAGCCCTGGACCCCTTCATCGAAAGCTACCTCAACTGCCTGGCAACCGGCAACTGGGTGCAGAAATAAGGAAAAATTGGGATTTCCCCTTGCTTTTTCCCTGACCCTGTGTTATACTTGTTGGGCTATTTGGGGTTTGATCCCATACCATTCGCATTCCGCGAAAAAAGCGGAGGGAGGTTTGTCACGATGCTTGAAACTATTCTGGTTGTTCTGGAAGCCATTGCCAGCATTGCCCTGATCGTTGTGGTTCTGCTGCAGTCCGGTAAGGAGGCTGGCCTGTCCAGCGCCATCTCCGGTTCTTCTGAGTCTTATCTGAGCAAGAACAAGAAGGGCGGCTTGGACCAGATCCTTGCTTCCTCCACCAAGTGGATCGCCATTGCCTGGGTCCTGCTGACCCTGGCGCTGAGCTTGGTGTAATTACCTGAATATAGTAAGGCCACGGGAATTTTTCCGTGGCCTTTGCTATGAAAAACGGAAAGGAGAAACCATTATGGCAGAAAAAAAGCTGGCAGGGCTGGAGCCCGCGAGTGTCCTGAGCTATTTTGAAGAGATCTGCGCCATCCCCCACGGGAGCCGCAACACCAAGGCCATCAGCGACTATCTGGTATCCTTTGCCAAGGCCCACGGACTCAAATACATCCAGGACGAGGTAAATAACGTCATCCTCTTCGGGCCTGGTACCCAGGGGCTGGAGGACCATGCCCCGGTGATCCTTCAGGGCCATATGGACATGGTCTGCGAGAAGGAGGCCGACTGTCCCCTGGATATGGCCGTGGATGGCCTGGACCTGACCCATGACGGCGAGTTCATCTTTGCCAAGGGCACAACTCTTGGTGGCGACGACGGCATTGCCCTGGCCTTTGCCCTGGCCCTGCTGGCAGATACCACCATCCCGCATCCCCCGCTGGAAGTCATCATCACCGTGGACGAGGAGATCGGGATGCTGGGTGCCGATGCCATCGACCTGACCGGTCTCCGGGGCCGGACCCTCATCAACCTGGACAGCGAGGAGGAGGGCGTTTTCACCGTGTCCTGTGCCGGCGGCGCAAGAGCCACCATAGCCCTCAGCGCTGAGCGGAAGGCTGTTTACGGCCCCTGCGTCCGGCTGACAGTGGAGGGCCTCCAGGGTGGCCACTCCGGAGCAGAGATCCATAAGAACAGGGCCAATGCCAATAAGGTCATGGGAGAGTACCTGTCCCGTGTTCAGAAGCTTATGCCCCTGTGCCTGACCTCCCTTTCCGGGGGCAGCAAGGACAATGCCATCCCCCGGTCCTGCCAGGCCACAGTGGTTGCCATGGGCATTGGTATCGAGCGGATCAACGGCATTGCAGCCGCTTTGCAGCAGGAGATCCGGGAAAAATACGATGAGCCGGATGCTCTGGTCCAGGCCTTTGATGTGGACGCCCTGGGGGGCAACAGCCTGACTACCGCTGCCACGGCGGATGTGATTTCCCTGCTTTGTGCCGCTCCCAACGGGGTCCAGAGCTACAGCGCCGATATCCCCGGCCTGGTCCAGACCAGCTTGAATCTGGGTGTTTGCCATCTGGGTGACCAGTTCACCGCCACCTTCTCCGTCCGCAGCTCCGTGAACCGGGAGAAAGAGGAGCTGCTGCAGCAGCTCCGGGATCTGACTGCCTTCTATAAGGGCACCTATTCCCAGGCCGGTGCCTACCCTGCCTGGGAGTACCGAAAGGACAGCCCCCTCCGGGACACCATGGTCCGGGTCTATCAGCAGATGTTCGGCAAAGAACCCCAGGTCCTGGCCATCCATGCGGGCCTGGAGTGCGGTCTGCTGGGCGACAAGCTCCCGGGCCTGGACTGCGTCTCCATCGGCCCTCAGATGCACGACATCCACACCAGCCGGGAAAGACTGGACATCGCCTCCACGGAGCGCACCTGGAAGTTCTTGCTGGAAGTGCTGAAGGCACTGTAAGCAAAGCGAATCAAAAAAGAGGCTCACGGCCTCCAAGAAAGGTAGAAAAGAATGTTAGAAAAGCTCTTCCATCTGTCTGACAACAAAACAAACGTCAAAACCGAGCTCATTGCCGGACTGACCACCTTTATGACCATGGCGTATATCATCGCCCTGAACCCCAATCTGCTGACGGGCTTCGGTGCCGAAGGGCAGGAGCTGTGGAACGGTGTGTTCCTGGCAACCTGCATTGCCTCCGCCATCGGTATGTTCGCTATGGCCTTCCTGGCCAATAAGCCCTTCGCACTGGCTCCCGGCATGGGCCTGAACAGCTTCTTCGCCGTGGTCGTCGGCAACATCGTGGCCATGACCGGCATGACCTACGTGGCCTCCTTCCAGGCGGCTTTGGTCATCATCCTCATTGAGGGCATCATCTTCCTGTTCCTCTCCGTCCTCAATGTCCGGGAGAAGATCGTGGAGGCCATTCCTCTGGGTGTCCGGCTGGGCATTTCCCCAGCCATTGGCCTGATGCTGATGAACATCGGTCTGGGCTCCAACGTGGGCGTCTATGCCGAGGGCAACGGCTTTACCACCCCCTTCTATGTCATGCGGGATTTCTTCGGTGCCCTGACCCCCAGCGTTCTGCGAGCCAACATGGGCGACACCGGCTACGCCACCATGATCCTCACCGTGGTCACCATGTTCGCCGGACTCTTTGCCATTGTGGCCATGTCCAAGAAGAACGTGAAGGGCTCCGTGCTCTACGGTATGCTCATCGCTTCCGTGATTTACTGGGCAGGGGAGGCCATCTTCCTGGGCACCAATCCCTTCGCCTCTCTCGCCGCCGCTTCTTTTGTGCCTCCCTTTGCGGATATGGCCAGCACCACCCTGTTCCACTTCAATTTCTCCGGCTTCCTTCAGATCGGCTGGTTCACTGCCGTGACGCTCATCGTCACCTTCTGCATCATTGATATGTTCGATACCATCGGCACATTGGTTGGCACCGCCTCCCGGGCCGGTATGGTGGACAAGGACGGCAATATGCCCAACATGAAGGAGGCCCTCCTGTCCGATGCCATCGGCACCGTGGCAGGTGCCTGCACCGGCACCTCTACGGTTACCACCTTTGTAGAGTCCGCCTCCGGCGTGGAAGCCGGCGGCCGCACCGGCCTGACCGCCCTGACCACCGGCATCCTGTTCCTGGCCTGCATCTTCCTGGCTCCCGTGGCGGCTATCATCCCCGCCGCCGCCACCTCCTCCGCCCTGATTTACGTGGGCGTGCTGATGCTCATGGGCCTGAAGAACGTGAACTTCGAGGATATGGACCAGATGGTCCCCGTGTCCCTGATGCTCATCGGTATGCCTGTCTCCGGCTCCATCGGCCACGCCATCGGCATTGGCCTCATCTCCTACACCATCATCAAGGTCTTCGGCGGCAAAGCCAAGGAGGTCTCCCTCCTGACCTACGCCATCTCCGCCCTGTTCCTGGTCAAGTTCTTCCTGGCGGTGTAAATATGTTTTTACCCGGCTGACCCCCAATAGGGCCAGCCGGGTTTTGGCAATCTAGGACGGGGAGGATGGTGGTTTAATGAATCAAGGATTAGCTTTGAAGTGTTGTAATGTCTTTAAGAAACAAAACAGCCAACGTTTTAGGTCAGATTATATGTTATATAACCTGTAGTAAGGGTGTGTTGGCCAAGATTACGTACAAAAACACTGTAAGTTCCGGCTGTCAGATTGGAGAAAGTATGAGAACAGTTGAGCGCTTCTCCACCAGTATGGGTTACGCTCCAATAATAAGCAGTTGTCCAGTTGTAAATGCCAATGTCAAGGTCGTTATATTCGGGTGCCCAGACACATGTGTTGACGCTTAATGTCGCAGACTCTCCTTCATTGATAACATTGTCCGCAAAGTCACTGGCAATCGCGTTGGTCTCCAGACCCGGAAATTCGAAACGAATGCTACTTCTTCCTCTTGCGTCATATAAGGCGGTGGATGTTATACGAACAATATCCTCTGGGGAAATTTTACCGTGGTGAATAACCGTTCCATCTTCGGTTTCAATAATCTCGAAATCGTCAGGATTATTGGTAGTTAATTCATCCGACAGGTCATTCCGGGCGGTGATATACTCTTCACATTTGGCGGAAGCAATGGTGGGAATCAACGTAGAGAACAGCACTGTAAGTACCAATAATGCGCTTAATAATTTTTTCATAGCAGTAATCTCCTTTCTTGAAGTTAGGTCCCGGCGGTCAATCTATAGTAAACTCCAAAATATAGTGCTGCCGGGTCGTATTGGAGACGAAGTTTTTGGGCTTCCGGGTCAGCGGTGGAGCTGGGATCCTTGCGGGGATTGATCGTTTGCTTGGTGTGTTTCTGGAGAATCGGCAGCAGTACATCCGCACCGGTGCTTGACCTGTAGAAGATTTGTTCTGTGTCAGATCGGAAGGAATAATACACCGTATTCTGATCGAACCACAAGTCAACAAAGTTGGTTATCCCTTTTCCGGGTCCATCTATCATCAAAATTGCAATGGGTAACTCCTTTGCTATTTCCGGGGCCGCTACCTCACTGCTCCTCATAAATGTGTAGATGACAGTTCGCATTTCTACAGCGTCTAGAATTGGTGTGCCTCCAGTAAAGTTCATGCCCGTGGTGGAGCCGCTTTCACTGACAGCCGGGACCCCTACGATAATGGAAAAATCGGGGATGCGGAGCTGCTTGGTTGCGTAGATGGAGTAGAGAAGCAGCAGTAGGACGGGGAGAAGGGCAAATAAACGCTTCTTATTAAGCATTTTACGCTCTGACCCAATCATGAGTTATTGCGTAGGCGGTGCTGTGCACTTGGTAGGAATACTTGTATTGACTATATTGATAGACATCGTATATCTTTGTCGTTATTGTGTATTTTTTTAAAAATCGGAATTTGTAGTATCCACTTCCTGCGGGAATAGCAGCGCCATATCCACTACCGGAAGAACTTTCTGTTCCGGTTTCTGCTTGAAATGTTACATTTTTTGACTTAATTGTCACTGTGAAATTAACTTTATTGCCGCCTTCTTGAAAGAAAAAAACAAAGCCATTTGATCCTCCGACATAGCCAAGCGATGGCTGGCCTGTGGGAGTAACATATACGTCTTTATATGTTACAACAGTTTCTTTGTAAACAGGAATCTCGTTGTAGTCATCAATAGGGACCACAGAACCGGGATATGTAGATCCTACAAGAGCAGGGTCTACATACTTCTCACTGGTGAATATTTCTCCGGGATAGAGCTGGGATGGATTAGTGTTTTCAGCAAAGGCAGGAATGGAGAGGACAAAAACCATTGTAAAACACAAGAATAAGGTGAAGACTCGTTTCATAATTGATAACCTCCTATAGATTCGTGGGTGTAGTTGGTATACACGGACTTTGGAATGTTAACTACTGCATCGGACTCTCCTCCCGCCTAATTTCTTTATCCATCTCCATCCTACCACACCAAACCCTTTTTGTCAACAATACTTTTTTTAAAAAGGTATTGACTTATAAAATACCTTGTTGTATTCTAGTATCGAATACGGAGGGTATCTATGGCAACAGACAATGGACAACTGAATTTCCTTCTTTATATAGCAAAGAGGTCAGGCTCGTCGCCTGACCCCAATATTTATTATAGAACCTTTCTTTAGCTCAGAGAACCACTGGCGCTGCAAGAAAGGGACAGGCTGACGGGGACGGATTTCACCGTTGATTGCTTCATTGTCACAGAGCCCGTAG
>OGKG01002096.1_pt1 | contig 21815 bp, 17 predicted proteins | sample 1572201 | NCBI WGS metagenome assembly OGKG01 (sample SAMEA2582146, study PRJEB24529) | metagenome | biome: Human gut stool | place: China | collected 2011 | reverse complement strand
TTATGACCCGCGCCCAATCAGCAAAAAAGATTAAAAAATCAAAAATTCTAATCAGTTGTCGTGTCTATCCAAAAAATAAAAAAGAAATAGAAACACAACTTAATCTCTTAATATATGACGCATTCGATATTTTTGTTGTGAGGAAAGCACAGCCCCGTCCTCTTATCAGATATGTAAGATAGAAAACAAGCTTTCTTTCGTTGCGAATTCATGGTATGTTATTATATATCCATAATAATTACAGAAACGAGGTTGATCATGCACTTTCAATATTCATGTTCCCAATGTCACGAACCGATGGAATTTGACAAAAAAAATGCCATTTTACGATGTAGAAACTGCAACATCACAGAAGAGATCACCGGATATCTTTCGGAATTTTCTTCTTTTTCTACGCATATAGAAAAAGATACTTATGATGATGAGCAGGCAAGACAATATGTCTGTAATAACTGTCATGCTGTCCTTGTCACCGACAACCATACTTCTCTTGAAAAATGTTATTTCTGCGGACAGCCGATGCATCCCGGTGAACGTATGTCAGGTGATTTTGCCCCCACCAGGATCATTTCTTTTTCCATTTCTTATAAAGAAGCCAAAAAAAGCTACCGTAAATGGAGACGAAATATGATCTTTGCACCAAAAGAATACGGTAAACAAAAGCAAAAAGCAAAATTAGTCGGTCTTTATCTGCCTTTTTGGTTATATGATATGGAAGAACAGCAGGAAGCATTTTTACATACAGCAAATATCAAAAAATGGAAAGAAGGCAAAGAAAAGATCACCGAAACAAGCCGCTATGAGCTCTATCGTCAGGCTGATCTGACTTTAAAGCACATTCCGCAGGCTGCATCCGGTATGTTTTCTAAGAAAATGTTAGAAAAACTTATGCCATATGATTATACTGCTTTAAAGAAATTTTCATTACAGGATCTCAACCTGCATTATGCAGAACAATATAATTCGACGCAGGATGAAAGCCTTTCTGATGCGAAAAAGCAGGCTGATCATTTAACGGATATCTTCTTAAAGGAAAGTGCGGCTTCTTATCAGGAGATTTCTATAAAAGAAAAAGAGGGAAATACTTCTCTTCTTTCTGCACAATATACCCTTTTACCTGTCTGGACCGTCCGCTATGACTATCGCGACAGCGAATATACCTTTTTGATGAACGGGCAGACCGGAAAAGTTGCAGGCAATCCGCCGCTCTCGCTACCAAAACTGGCAGTCGGCTTTGGACTCATTGCAACTTTTCTGTTTATTTTTCTTCGCATATTTACTGCTTTGTTAGGAGGACCTGTATTATGACAAAAAAAATGATATCTTCCTTTTTGTTCGGGATCAGTTTTTTTCTTTTTGCAATACTCATTCCACACAATGCAGCCGCAAAAACCGTGATTGCAGATACTGCCCACGCTTTATCGACTGATGAGTCCGATCAGATCATAGAACAATGTGATACGATCTATGACCACTATAATACTTCTGTCTATATTACAATTACAAAAAAGCTGGGTGATCAGGATGATTATATCAAATATATGGATAAAATCGGTAATGACAAGAATGCTCCAAAAAACCTGATCTTTCTTTTGGTCGGTACAAAAAAGGACCATTCGGTTGTTGCACTCCGAAGCTATGGTTCGATTCAAAAGAAAATGACACAAAAAAGATGTGATAGGATTGCTTCTTCTATAGATCGTCAAATCAAAAAAGGACGTTATGTTGCAGCATTAAACGATTTCACGGATACAGTACATGAATATCTGGGTAAATCGCCCGCTCTGGATCGTATTTACTTCAAAGTATTTCCTCAGATTTTCATCAGCATACTGCTTGCGATTCTGATCTTGTACCATATGTTGCATTTTCGTGTACCCAAAGCGGAAAGTCTGCTTACGATCCATTTGTCAAAATCAAATTCCCGGATTTACGGAAGCCTGGATCATTTTGCCGGAACAGAGCAGATTCGCGTTACGCCGCAAACACTAAAACAGCGTTTTCAAAAAATCATACAAGCGGTCGGTTCTTTCCTGGCACCTCTATATGATAAAATTATGGTTTATCTGGAACCATACCTTGCCACATACCAGAAAAAACGCCGTGACAAAAAGAAAGAAAAAGAAGCTGCACGAAAACAAAAAAAGAAGAACTCTGCTGCAAGGAATCGCACGCAAAACGACGATCCTGCACATTGTTCTTCTCAAAATAATGTCCCTAATCACGGAAAACAAAATGCAAAGGCTAATACAGTATCAAAAGATCTGATCAACGCGGTTGCCAGACAAAACGCTAAAACCGATACAGTATCAAAAGATCTGATCAATGAAGTTGCCAGACAAAATGCAAAAAAATAACGTTTCTTCTAAGCTTTATATCCCCCTCTTTACCGTACCTCATATCATCCGCTAAAGAGGGGGCATATTTTTTGTATATCGCTTTTATTCTGTCTGATCAGATAATTTTTTTAAAACTTCTACCAGATGATCTACGGATTTATCAATTGATTTTAAACATTGCATCCATTGATCCTTATTCTCGTATTCTGCTCTTGCCGTTTCGGTCATACCGACGATCGTATTCATTGATGTGCGGATCTCATGCGAAATATCCGCCAAAACAGCATCCCTGGAGCAATTTTCCATTTCTGTCCAATATACAAGCAGATTATTACCGATCAATTTGCTGACATCTATCATATACTCTTTGAAAGTATCATCCCAATCACCGGCATCTTTCGCAACATCATAAATAATGATCGCACAACATTGTCCTTCATCCAGCACAGGACAGATCAGACTCGAATATTGTTCTAACAACAATGGTGTTTTTCCAAACTGACGGAAGAAATCCTGAAACGCTCCACTTGTATTATCCACAATACGGCTCTTCTCAAAATTTTCAGCAAAAAATGAACGCACCTGATAACTTAACATACTTTCTTTATATGCTTTCTCAACTTTTTTATCTGTCATCCATTCAAATGCCGGAAGAATCGGTTTCTGGCTTTTTTCCATTTCATAAATGCGTACACCGGATAAACCAAAAAACCTTCCTACATGAGCCAGTGTCATCTGAATCGCACTTCTTCTGTCTTTTACACATGCAATCTGTAAGGAGAGATTGTTTATAAAATTCTCCGCCGTCTCTGCTTTGTGTGCTTCAGATACTTCATTATATTTTACATCTTGCACAACAAATATATTTTCGGATTGTAAAGAATCCTCTAACTCATTTAAAAAAGAACTTTCTGTTTCTTTATCCTGTGAAACGTACTGTGCTGCATATTTGAACATTTCATCCATTTCTTCGCTGCCAAGATAATATCCAAAATCATAGACCAATTGATTTTCTTCTTTTTCGCCAACATAAATTTCTTTCAAACGGTCATTGAGTTCCTGACGCATGGATCTTGCATCCACCAGATCACAATCCGGAATATAGATTGCAAAAGCATCCTTTGATAACCGGCAGGTATATGCTTCTTTTCCTTCAGCCGTTTCTTTGATCGCATCAGCTACATTGATCAACACAAAATCACGATATACCTCTCCATAACATTCTGCAATGTTATCATAATTTCGAATATGTACGATCATGATCTGATGCGTTTTATTTTTGTACATTACTTCCATGCCCTGCACGACCTTACGAAGGCTGGAATAATTATACATACCGGATAATGCATCATATTTTTTTGCTTCCTCTGCTTGCAATTCCTCTATCTTCTGCTCCGTAATATCGCGAAGCTTTCCGACGATCGTGTCGGATTTTCCGGTCTCATCGCGGATAATCAAAACCTCAAAAAAAGCCCATGAAATATACTCCCGTCCATTTTCCATAAAACTGATATCAATTTCCTTTTGAAAACGGTCACCATTTTCTACCGGCATATGCACAAATTCCATTAATGTATCCGGAAAGTCTTCGGTCCGCCAATTCTTTGCACGGACATATTCCTTAAAATGTTCCAGATAAACATCTTTACGCGTCCAGTCACAAATCGTGCCATTACTGCTATAAGTATCTTTTGTCACATCATATTCAAAAAGAATATCTTTTGTCGCTTCTATTGCCAGTTGCATTTTCATTTCACTTCTTGCCATATCATTGATCAGACGGTTTTGATCAACAAGATAATTATGGATTCTGTCAGCCAGACGATATAAAAACAAAAGACTGACAAAGAACTCAATCGTAAAACCCGCAGCCAGCGGAATATAGGTTGGCCATATCGTTTCTGTAGGATACAGATGATCTCTGATCTGAAAAGACCTGAAAAAATATGAGATCAGAAAAGCAACATAAGAAATAGATAAAATCCTCGCTGTAAATTTTTTATCAAAATACAAACAACTCGCAATCGGAGCAATAATATATGTAATGTAAATCCCGACATAATATTCTGTGCCAAGTACACTTACAACTGTAATAATACATAATAAAGTATAATACTTCATAAATGTCTGATTCTTCACAAACCTGGAAAGTAAAAGTGGTGATAGCGTACAAAAAATTCCCACCACAAAGATCAAAAAGATTACACGATTGGAAAATTTAAAAAGATTGATCACGTTCAGTAAAAGCATGACCGGATAAATGCAAAATGCATATGACATAATACGGCAGATCATTTGCGTAACTTCTTTTTCGTTATTACTAAAAAAACTTTCTTCTGACTGTACAGATCTCTGCTTAAAATGATTCATACTAACCTCTTCTCCTTCGTTTTCGTTTTTTTCGAAAAAAGTTTCGGAAAAAACGCTTCCCCATCCTCTTCATACTCTCTTTATAAAAATATTATATCCTTCATTATAGCTTAACACTTTGATAAGTGCAACTTTTTCTTAATGGTTTTCACGAAAAAAGTGCAAAGCCAGCGCTTTGTCAAAAGTTTAATGTACCATTAAACTTTACAAGAATTGCTAATGCAATTCTTGTTGGTGTACCACTACTGTACGAGCAATTTCTTATTCCATAAAAAAGCAGAATGCACGCTGACTGCGAAACATTCTGCTTTTTATTTCTATTTTATAATGCTGTTAATTAGTGTGCCATAATTACTTTCTTAGGACATTTTGCCGCACACTTACCACATCCCGTACACTTGCTTTGATCAATATGTGCGATATTGTTTTCTACAGTGATTGCTTCAAACTCACATTGTTTTGCACAGATACCGCAACCGATACATCCTGTATCACATACTGCCATAACTTTAGGACCTTTGTCCTTGTTAGAACATGATACCGCATATTTTGCATCATATGGCACTAATTCGATCAAACCGTTTGGACATTCCTGGATACATTTGCCACATGCAACACATTTCTCTTTATCGACAAATGCAACACCCTCTTTGATATGGAGTGCATCAAACTGACAGGCTGCTACACAAGAACCAAAACCAAGGCATCCATATGCACAGGCTTTATCACCACGTCCGGGAATGGCTGCTGCACTCTTACAATCAGATACGCCATAGTAGTTTGCTTTGATACCTGCTTTTTCACAAGTACCGGCACATTTTACAAAGGCTACCATCTTAACTGCGTCACCGCCTTCTACTCCCATGACAGCTCCGATCTTCTCTGCAACTGCTGCTCCACCTACAGGACATGCATTAACGGGTGCTTCTCCTGCTGCGATTGCTTTTGCCAAAGCATCACATCCGGCATAACCACAACCACCACAGTTATTACCGGGTAAATATTCTCGAACAGCAATCTCCTTTTCATCTACAGGTACTGCAAGCTTAATTGCTGCAAAACCAAGAAGAAGGGCAATGAGAAGTCCAAGTACACCAATAACACATGCTGCTAAAATAACTCCGTTCATTTCTTCTGCCTCCTTCCTAGACTAATCCCGCAAATCCACAAAATGCGATTGCCATCAGACAAGCTGTAACTAATACGATCGGTGTTCCTTTGAAAGAATGAGGAACATCATTGTATTCGATTCTTTCACGAATTCCGGCAAGGATCGTGATAGAAAGTAAAAATCCAAGTGCTGTAAAAAGACCACAGACAACACTTTCAATGAAATTGTATCCGTTTGTGATATTGTTCAACGCTACACCAAGTACGGCACAGTTTGTTGTGATCAATGGAAGATATACACCAAGTGATGCATGTAAAGATGGCATAAATTTCTTTAATACCATTTCTACAAACTGTACTAATGCAGCGATTACAAGGATAAATACAATCGTCTGTAAATAATCAAGTCCCCTTGGCTCTAATAAGAAATAATAGATCGGCCAGGTAATTGCACTTGCAATGGTGATAACGAATGTTACGGCAGCACCCATTCCGACTGCTGTACTAACCTGTTTTGATACACCAAGGAAAGGACAGATACCGAGGAACTGACTAAGTACAACGTTGCTGACAAGCATCGATGAAATGATGATAACAAATATATTTCCCACTTAAATCAATCCTCCTTCTTTTCGGCTGCGGCTTTTGCAGCCTTTGCAGCTTTTGCTTTTTCAGCGGCTTCCTTGGCAGCCTGTGCCTTTGCAGCCTTTGCTGCTGCACGTTCTGCTTCCACAAGACCTTTGTTTGCTACACAGCTTGCTCCTGTACATCCTGCACAGTTACCTCCGCAGGCTATCTCTGTACCTGCTGTTTCTACATTTGTAGCAGAAGGCATCTTAAGCTTATTCTGAATTGCTGTCAGGAATGAAAGCACTAAGAATGCACCTGGTGCTAATACAAAGAATGTAATGTGATAGTCAGAAGGAATGAATTCCTTTCCAAAAATCGCACCGGAACCAAGCACTTCACGGCAGATACCAATACAGGTAAGACCGAAGGTAAATCCAAGTCCCATACCAAGTCCATCAAAGATAGATGGTAATACCGGATTCTTTGAGGCATATGCTTCTGCTCTACCTAAGATAATACAGTTTACTACGATCAGCGGAATATACACACCAAGCGCGCTGTCAAGGAATGGAAGATATGCTTTTAACAATAATTGAATGATCGTAACAAAAGATGCTACGATTACGATAAATGCAGGAATACGAACCTTATCAGGAATCACTTTACGAAGTAAAGAGATAAATGCATTTGATAAGATCAATACTGCTGTTGTAGTAAGTCCCATACCAAGACCGTTGATCGCTGATGTTGTAACAGCCAGTGTAGGACACATACCAAGCATCATTACGAAGGTGGGATTTTCAGTAATGATACCGTTTTTCAAACGTTCTGTACATGAATTCATTTTATAATCCCTCCTATTCTGCTAATGATGAAACGAATAACAAAGCACCATCTACAGCTCTGGTTACTGCTTTACTTGTGATCGTTGCACTTGTGATCGCATTGACAGTACCATCTTTGATCTTTCCACTTCCATCTTTAACTACATTGATGTCCTGTGAGCTGTTAGCACCGACATACTGCTGATTCCAGGATTCATTGACACTATTCTGTCCAAGACCCGGAGTCTCGTTACTACAGTCGGTTACTTTAATACCTTTGACAGTACCTTTATCATCAATACCAAGTGCCAACTGTACGTTTCCACCATAACCTTTACCACTACATGTGATAACATAGCCGGCATCTTTGCCATCAACAGTTGCCTTCATCACTTCTGAAATGATCACATCGGAAAGAACTTCACCGGCTTTTGTCTTGATCTTACCGGCTGTCAGATCCTTCTGAAAATCCGCAACTTTTGTATCAAGGTCCTTATCAGAAGCAAACTCTGCGCCACTGTAAACTGCAGCATATGCTTCCTGCTTTGTCTTTTCATTCTGCTTGTCGATCGGTTTCTTTGTGATCATATAAACACCACCAAGCAAAATACCGGCAATCAGAGTGATCAGGAAAAGACAAATCGTATCATGAACCAATGTATTCTGTGATTTTTCATTATTTGCCATCTTTGATACCCTCCTTTCCAAATGGAACAGGGATTGTTACTCTTTCGATCAATGGTACAAGAAGGTTGCTAATGATGATCGCATAAGATACACCTTCTGCTGATGCGCCAAAGATACGGAATACTCCGGTCAGAACACCGAGGATGATACCAAAAACGATCTGTCCCTTTGGTGTGATCGGGCTCGTTACATAATCCGTTGCCATAAAGAAAGCACCAAGGATCAGACCACCACCGCAAAGCTCTTTTGCCAGATACATAATATCATGCTGACCAAAGAGGATTGCAAAGATTGCAAATGTAACGATATATGTTACAGGGATTCTTAAAGAAATCACCTTACGTGCTACCAGATAAGCAGCACCGATCAAAAGTGCCACTACAGAAGTTTCACCGATCGTACCGCCTGTTGTTCCAAGGAACATATCCAAAAGTTTAGGAGTACCGGTTCCCATCTTGATCTGTGCAAGAGGAGTAGCGCCTGTTACGCCATCATATGTAAAAGAAGTCATCTGTCCCGCAAAAGATACCATTAAGAAGCATCTTGCACCAAGTGCCGGGTTCATAAAGTTCTGTCCCAGACCGCCAAATAACTGTTTTACGATAATGATTGCAAATACACTACCAATGATCGCCATCCAGATCGGAAATGTCGATGAAAGGTTTAATGCCAGTAAAAGTCCCGTAACGGCTGCACTGCCGTCACTGACTGTTAAAGGCAGTTTCATTGCCTTTTGCCAAATATATTCAGTAAGTACACAGGTTGCAATACAGACTACGATCAAAAGGATCGCATTGATATCACGTGGCTTGACACTGAAATTGTAAATACCGAAAATAGCTGCAGGCATAAGTGCTAAAAATACATCCCACATAATGCTCTTAGTAGAAGATTTATCACGAACATGTGGAGATGATGATATATTCAATAAATTACTCACGTTACATTACACCTCCTATTTCTTTCTTCTCTGTGCTGCCACATGCTGACGTGCCTGCTTAAAGAGCTGTGTAAGCGGGCGTTTAGCAGGACAGGCATACGTACAGCTTCCGCATTCATAGCATTCCATACCGTTTAAAGATACAAACGTATCATAGTCATTATGTGAAACTGCCTGTGCCATCTTCTGTGGTACAAGGTTGCCCGGACAGGCTGATACACAACGGCCACAGCGGATACATGGTGTAGGCTCATTTAAAGCTACTTCATCTGTTGTCATGGCAAGGATAGAAGATGATGTCTTTGTAACAGGTACATTCAGATCAAACATTGCAAATCCCATCATAGGACCGCCTGAAATGATCTTGGCAGGTTCCTGCTTAAAACCGCCTCCTTCTGCTACCAGATCTGCATGACAACATCCGATACGAACATTGACATTAACCGGTTTTTCAAATGCATCTCCGGTTAGAGTCATGACTCTCGTGATCAATGGTGTACACTTGCATACGGCACGATAGATCGCAATTACCGTGGAAATATTATCTACAATACACCCTGCATCTGCAGGCAGTTTAGCAGAATAGATCTTTCTGCCTGTTGCAGCAGAAATCAATGTACGCTCACCACCCTGTGGATATTTTGTCTTTAATACTTTCACTTCAATTCTGTTCTCGTTCTGAACCATCTTTTCCATCTTGGCAATTGCTTCCGGCTTATTATCTTCAATACAGATCAAACCTTTTGCTTTATCAAAAAGTTTTAAGATAACTTTTAAGCCGCCTACAATTTCTTCCGGACATTCTAACATCTGACGATAATCGGATGTCAGGTATGGTTCGCATTCCGCACCGTTGACTAAGATATAATCAATCTTATCCGGCTCCTTTGGTGCTAACTTTACATTAGTAGGAAAACCAGCACCTCCCATTCCAACGACTCCGGCTTCTTTGACAATATCACGGATCTCATCATTAGAAAGTTTCGTGTAATCACGATCTTCTCCAAGTCCTTCAATTCCTGTGTACTGTCCATCATTTTCAACTACTACACATGTTGCTTTTGATCCATTCAAAAGCATTCTAGGCTCTACCGCCTTAACTGTTCCAGAAACCGAGCTGCAGATATTTGCAGAAATAAAACCACTGGCTTCGCCAATTTTTTGTCCAACTAATACCTTGTCACCCTTTGCTACGATCGGTGTAGCAGGTGCACCAATGTGCTGTCCCATAGGAAATACCATTTCTCCTGTAGGCATCACCGTCTTAATAGGTAAGTCGCTTGACAATTCTTTTCCTTCGTAGGGATGGACTCCCCCGCGAAACGTTGCTTCACTCATTCCGGTTCCCCTTTCTTTATTTTTTTAGTTTATGACACTACATAAACTTATATGTAGAACCGAGGTACATTATTTAGGCTTTTTACACATTTTCACCAATAATATACTTCATATTCCTTGTTTTATTGTATCATTTGTATTAAAAAAGTCAACTAAAAAGAACGTTTCCTGTCGATAGCTCTTGCTAACCATAGAAACGTTCTTTTTCTTATTAATATCATGAATTTTTAAATTAAAATGGCGGTATTCACATACAGCACTCCGAGAATTGCTTTAGCGATTCTTGTTGGTGTACCACTGCTATACGAGCAATTTCCCGTTCCATAAAAATATCCTCTTCATCGTGTGACCACTTTGAAGAGGAGAGGGGTTTGAGGGGTATATCTTGTTACCTTCGTAACTTGATAACAACTGAATTATAACACGAAAATGTCCGTAAAGGAATACTTTTTTTATAAGCATTTACCATATTTTATTAAATAAAGTTCTCATTTTTATAAATAATTTCTAAAAAAGAAAATCACATTTTCGCTTTCGAAAATAAAGTATACACGCTATCACACTTCACCCTTTTTGTTCTGTTCTCCAATGATATCGATCTGACACATTTTCATTGCCGAAACTGCATTTTCGTGAGACTGCGGTGTTACACCCGCACAGCAGGAAACATCCACCTGAATCATTTTTTCAGGATAATACGCCTTTAACAGCAATGCATTGGATATGACACAAATATCCGTACATAAGCCGATCAATGTTATCTGATCTGCATTCATCAGCTCCTTTGCAAGTTCTACAGAACCGAAAGTCGGTTTTTCGATGATCTTTGCATCACTTGTATAGGCTTTCAGTTCCGGTATGATCTGCCATCCTTCTGTCTGCCGGATACAATGTTTCACCGGAAGTTTTCGTCCTTCCTGTGTTTGCAGATAATTCGTTTCATGTGTATCTTTTGTAAAAATGATCTGTGCTCCGTTTTCTTTTTCTGTTTCAATCTTTTTTACAACTGCAGGAACGATCCTTTCAGCTTCTTTTGTGCCTAATGACCCGGTAACAAAATCCACTTGCATGTCTACTATAATCAAAGCTCTGTTCATATCTTTTTCTCCATTTCATTTTATGTGCTTCTTATATTCATTTCATTGATCATGATAACGGGCTTGCAAATTGTTTTTATCCGTATTTTGTTTGCAAATCACTTTTGCTTTTAATCCATATCCTGTTCGTCTGCATCTTCTTTCCTGTCTTTTTTCTGTCCCGTTGTCAAGACAAAAGTCATTATAACCGCACCCACTATAACAATACCTGCTATGATAAATGCCGGTGTTTTTCCACTCATCAGGTTTTCTTTCGAACTGCTCTGTGTGGCATTTCCTTTATTACTCAGCAGCATTTCCGCAGACTGGGATGCTCTTGTGATATGCATATAATTTCCACCGGTCCCGTTTTTATATGCATGCTTATTCATATCAAATGCTTCTTCCTCACCAAATGCATGTACATTCTCATAAGGCTTTTCGGCTTTGCCGGTTCCATGGATCACAATGAGATTTTGAGCAGTATCACTGTCTGCTAAGATCGGATTACCTGCTTTTGCATCTTTTGTCGTATAGATCGCATTCCATTGCAACCCTTTTTGTGCATTCATATCTGCGGCTTTCTTTTCACTCTTATCGGTAGTTACAGCCGTATATTTTGAAAATGTTTTATTTCTTCCGCTTTTTCCCTGTGTGTAATCCATGATCACCATCGGGATCTTACTTAGTTTTGCATGATATTTTTTGTATTTTTGTAATCCGATATAAGTGGATAATACATCCAGAAAAGCAGAAGATTCCTCCACGGATAGTACAGGGGTCATTGCAAGCATTTTCTTATAAGATGACTGCAAACTTCCCTGATTCCATTCGATCACCTTATTTACTAAAGTCCGATATAGTTCAGCCGGATAGCCTACGCCTACATTTTGCAAAACAGCCGATGTTGTAATTCCTACCAGCAAAACCGTGCCTGCAGTCGCCAGAAGCGTTCCTTCTGTTACATTACTGATATTTTCCCAGGCAGCCACCGAATCATCTGTCGAAACATTTTTTCGTAATGCTGCATTCGTCAATCCGACTCCATCTTCATAAATGGCACGTTCTGCTCCTTCATAAACCGAAAGACTGCTTACTGCTTTTTTTGCTCTGCCTGCCGTAAGATTTTTTTCTTTTTCCAAACGCAGACAAACCTGTTCTTTGGCTCTGTTCATATGATCTACATATGAAGTGTCCCTTGTTGCTTTCTGCCATTGCTTACAGTTAACTGCCGAAAGCATTAACATCTGACCAAGTCCGATATATTCTGCCAAGGTAACCTGCGCATCTGTCATACAGGAAGCCAGCGCAGCCATATCACGCCAGGTCGGTTCTTCTTCAAGCACAAGCTGTGCTAAGGTAGAACTGCCATAGGAATATTGATTCAATAACAGATACAATGTCATAGAAGCTAAATATCCGGGCTGTTCATCCTGGTCATAATCATTTAACTTGTTTTGCAATTCATTCTGATCCATCACATTTTCGAGTGGATCATCCGTATAAGCAGCAAGTTCTTCCTGCAATTTTGGAATATACTCGACTAACACCTGTGCTTTCTTTTTAACTTTCTTATATGCAATATTTTTCTTCTTGATCTTAGAAGCCTTTTTCAAAAGACGTTCTCCCGAATCTGATACCGTAGCCAGTGCAAGATAGGTATCAATATTACGAAGCATCGTATCATTAGACTGTAACAGGATCTTTTCCAGCTTTTTATCTGAAAGGGTTTCGTCTGTAAAAAGATCCGACAGTTTTCTTCCACTATCCTTATATTCTCCCTGTCCTGCATAAACATCACCTTCTTTTCCATCCACATAATAATCAAGAAGGCTATAGGCATATTCTGCCATTTTTGTCTTGCGGTTATAATTGTTTCGAAACTCGCTGACAGCCGTTTTAAAATCATTTAGTTGTGCACGGATCTCTGTCTTTTGTGTCTTTAAGATCTCTTTATAGTCATTAAAGATATAATCGCCTTTCATATCCAGCACCGCGATGTCTGTAATCGCTTCTTCGGGATTCTTTGTCTTGACATAGCCTAAATATACCGCTTTCTTTCCTGTTCCCTGATTCAGATCAGCAGTGTTCCCATCCTGATCGCAAACCGGTTCATAGCCTGCTTTTTCCAATGCTTTCACACTGTCAAATTGTTTCAGGCGTGCCACATATTGCTGTCGCGACTCTGCTTCTGCATGCGTACCTGACAAACTCTGTGCCGGTTGCAAACAAAGCATAACTATGGTAATCGCAAGTGCTATTACTTTCTTTCCATTTATCCTCATCACAAACTCCTTACTTGCATTTCTAATATTTTTTGATCCTTATGTTCCATCCTTTTTTCTAATGATCGTAATGAATGATCATTTTGATCTGTCATATTTTTTATTATACAATGAATGATCATTTTGATCTGCCATATTTTCTTACTATATAGTGAATGATCATTTTGATCTGTCATCTTTTCTTACTATATAATGTTACTGTTTTCTTTGCAAGCAGGTTTTCCAAAATAAATGTTAACGTGTTCCAACCAAACGGTAATATACACGCGATGTCAGTTTGTATACGATCAGATACACACCGGCAAAGACAAGGCACGTACCGACAGTTGCCATTACGAAAAGTTTTTCGTTCGTCAGGTTCATCATTGCCATGATCTTCCGGATGATAGGATATGCAAAACAGATATGCATTCCCGCAACGAGTAATGGAAGCAGGAACACCAGACGGATCTGGCTTCGTATCATTTGATTGATCTCCTGATTTGATAAGCCGATCTTTGCCATGATTCGAAAATTCTTACGATCTTCATAACCTTCGCTGACCTGCTTATAATAAATGATCAGGACAGTTGCACCCAAAAAGATAATGCCGATAAAGATACCGATAAAAAATACACTTGCATACAAGTTTAGTGCTGTCTGTAATGTTGTATAATAATCTTCGATCAAAGAAATCCCTTCTACTTTTTCTGTCTCCATCCAGTCGCCTATCTTACTTCCATAGACTGTTTTGGCTTTTTTACTTCCTGACAGATCAAAGGTAACTTTCCGTTTCATACCGGAATACATCAAAGGCTTGGCTAAACCTTCAAAGGCATGCTGTAACGTCAGCATATCCTTTGTATCGGGAACAAGAATAAATAATTGCTGGCTGTAATTATCCGCAAAACGCTTCAGATCTATCAAACCTTTTTGCTTACAGGCAAAAGTCTGTTCTCCGATCTGCAGATCATCACCATACAATATGGTATCTTTATTAGTCAGAACGATATATTTTTCTTTTGTCGCTTTATATTTCGTCTTCGTAACGGCATTATAATCCCTGACTGTCATAACCGATACATTGACTAATGCATCCAAATCATAACTTTGATCCATATAAAAACGATTGTTTTTCCAAAAAAGCGATGCCTCATAAACGGTATACACTTCTTCCGCTTTTATCTTTACTTTCTGCTTCGCCGCTAAACGAAGTGCTGCCTCTCTCGCCCGTTCTCCTCTTTGTTCTAACTGCTGTACCATTTTTTCATCTTTGACTTTTTCATCGGCAACGACTCTGATATCCACATCTTTCGGATAGCGCACTCTTCTTTCATCATCAATTCCGACAAAAAGAGATATCGTTGTTGACAAAGTTACAATAACGATTGTTGATAAAACGCAAATACTTGCAAGTCCCATTGCATTTTGCTTCATTCGAAAAAGCATTCCCGAGACATTTACAAAATGTGTCTTATGATAATAAAACTTCTTATTCTTTTTTAACAGCTTTAAAAATGCGATACTGCCTGCCATAAAAAGACAATAGGTTCCGAGAATGACCAAAAGCACGGCAACAAAAAACAAATTCAGAGCTTTCATCGGATTCTCGGTAGTCACCGAAATATAATATCCTGCTGCGACCATCACTACGCCAAGCAATGCAATCACCCATTTTGCTTTTGGTTCTTTCTCTCCTGCGGCTGACTCCCGAAGCATTTCTACCGGTTTTAACCGGGCAATGCGAAGATTGTTAAAAAACATATTTATTGCAAAAATAAGTGCAAATATACCAATGCTGACTGCCAATACCTGATAGGAAATCCGAAAGGGAATTTTCGATTTCAACCCAAGCATATTAATAAAGATCAAAAAGAGTAGTTTCGAAAAAAGCATTCCAGCCAAAAGACCGATCAAAATGCTGCCAAGCCCGACGATCGCAGTCTCCCAGAAGATTACTTTTGCAATATGCTTTTTTTCCAATCCAAGAATATTATACAATCCAAATTCTTTTGTTCTCTGTTTCATTACAAAACGGTTCGTATATAACAAGATCACGGCTGCTACAATTCCTACCACGATCGTACCAAACTTCAATATCATTTCCATGGACTGCTCTCCCTGGTAGACAGCATCCGATTGTGCCGATATGGAAAAGATCATATAAAACACTGCGACCACACAGGAAGCGACAATTCCAAACGGCAAAAATGTACTTTGATTTTTGCGGATATTATTCCATGCAAGTTTACGGTATAATCCATTTTTCATTTAGATCTCCCTCCCATTCTGTTCAAGCAAAAGTGTCAATGTATCGGAAATCTTTTTATACATCATGTCATTTGTCATATCTCCGCGGTAAATCTGATGATAGATCTCACCGTCTTTGATGAAAAGAACCCTGCCCGCTCTTGCTGCTGCCGCTGTCGAATGTGTGACCATCACGATTGTCTGCCCGCTTTGATGAATGTTTTCAAATGCATCCAGAAGCTCATTTGAAGATTTTGAGTCCAAGGCTCCGGTCGGCTCATCGGCAAGGATCAGCTCCGGTCTGGTAATGATTGCCCTGCATACTGCCGCACGCTGTTTTTGTCCGCCAGACACTTCATAAGGATACTTTCCTAACAGCTCTGTGATATTGACTTTGCGTGCCACTTCCTGAAGCTGCGGTTCGATCTGCGGATACTTTTTTCCCGCAAGCACAAGTGGCAGACAGATATTTTCACCAAGCGTAAAACTGTCTAACAGATTGAAATCCTGAAAGACAAATCCGAGATGTTCCCTGCGGAATTGTGCAAGTTCTTTATCTTTGATCGTATCCATCTCTTTTCCATTCAGGATGATCTTTCCGCTGCTCGCTTTATCAATCGATGCAAGTACATTCAGAAGCGTTGTCTTACCGCTTCCGCTCTCACCCATGATTGCAAGGTATTCACCCTTTTCTGCTGTAAAATTCACATTCTTTAGTGCTTCCACTTTATTAGTGCCAAATCTTGTTGTATATACTTTCTTTACATTTTTTACTTCTAAAAAAGCCATAATCGTCCTCTTTTCTTTCTATCTTTCCTGATAACGGAATCACAAAGGACTGTTTGAGGCATCTTAACAACCTTCCTTTGATATTCCGGTCATATAAAAAATTCTTACCGCTCAAGCTGTATGTATCATAACAAAAAAAGAAATGCTTTGCCTTTGTTCCGGCTTACATTTCTTTTTGATTTCTTACATTTTTGTAAGAAAGCACAATGTAACACATGTTCCTTCTCCAACCTGTGATGTAATTTTGATCCTATGTCCTAACCGGTCAAGTATCTGTTTTGACAGATATAAACCGATTCCGGTCGCTTTGTGATCCACATGACCATTAAAACCGGTAAATGCTTTTTCAAAAATGCGTGGCAGATCTTCTTTTGCAATACCGATTCCGGTATCCTGTATCATAAGATACACCTTTTTATCCTGCTCCTTTGCGAAAATGCAAATTCCGCCTTTTTTGGTATATTTTAATGCATTCGATAAGATCTGATCTAACACAAAGGCAAGCCATTTGGAATCTGAAATCACAATATGATCCAGATTTTCCATCTGAATTGACAATTGTCGCGCAATAAACATCTGCGAAAAGTGCATAACTTCTTTTTTAACTAAAGTCTTCAGGTGGCACTCTTCTACCGACAGATCGGCATTCAAACTGTCAAGCCGGATATATTCGAGATTCATTCCGACATAATCTTCAATCGAAAAAAGTTCTTCTTTCATTTGACGAAGTTTCTTTACATCTTCTTCATGCTCAACCCGCTTCTCTTCCTGATCAAGCAAAAGTTTTAGTCCTGTGATCGGTGTTTTGATCTGATGTGCCCACATCATAATATAATCTTTCAGCTCCTGATATGAGGCTTCTTTCCGATCCAGATCTTCTTTCTTTTCCTTAAAAAGCTGACGTATGATCTCGCGATACTCTTCTTCCATATAATTGATCGACCGTGGCAGTTCCTCATCCGTATTATATGGTATCGATTGTAGCAGATTCCTGCGTGCACAAAAACTTTTATAATATCTATAGTATTCTACAAGCATAGAACAAAATATGATCGCAAGTGCAAATTCCAGACAATACAGGATCGTCTGCTTCGGAATCTGATACAATACCATGATCAGTCCCATCAGGCACAAACCAAATACCAATGTAAGGTTTCTCCACAAATGATCATGCATATATCCTAAAAAACATTGTTTCATTCTTTTCGTTCTCCTTTTTTATTATCCTTAGAAAAGCTTTCTTTATTCCTGCTCTTTCAGTTTTCGAAAATTTTGATTTCACATGACTTTGAAGAATTCGTTTTTTATATTCTGTGAACTACCCATTGCTTCTTTGATTTCATCCTTTAAGCCTGTGAAAGTTTTGATTCTACATAGCTTTCCGGAATTCACTCTTTAAGCCTTTGAATACTTTTATTCTGCATGGCTTTTTTGAAATGCTCTCTTTAAGCCTTTGAATACTTTTATTCTACATAACTTTGGGGAATTCACTTTTTATATTCTTTTTAATCTATAACTTCTTTCATTTTTCTTTTTAACACTCTTTTACTTTATAGCCAATTCCTTTTTTCGTCTGGATAAAATCTTCTACACCCATGCTTTTTAGTTTCTTACGGATCCGTGTCACATTGACTGTCAGCGTATTATCATCAATAAAATCGCCATCATCCCACAGCCTTGCGATCAAACGGTCACGACTGACCAGACTGCCTGCATTCTCCATAAGCATTTTCATAATCTTAAATTCGTTCTTCGTCAGCTCAAGCTGCTGTTCCTGATAATGCAATGCTGCATCTGCCAGATTCAGACTCACTTCCCCGGCACGTAATATTTCCACACTGCCCCTGTACGCATAACTTCGCCGCATCATTGCATTGACTTTTGCTGTCAATACGCTGCTGTCAAAAGGCTTGGCAATAAAATCATCTCCACCCATATCCATCGCCATGACAATGTTCATATTATCATCTGCAGATGACAAAAAAATGATCGGCACTTTGGAAAATGTCCTGATTTCTTTACACCAGTAAAATCCGTTATAAAATGGTAGATTGATGTCTAATAAGATCAGATCCGGCTTTTGCCTCTCTACCTGACTGGCGACATTTTTTAGATCCGATGCAATCACCACTTCATAGTTCCATCGTTCCAGGTTCCCCTTGACCATCTCTGCGATCACCTCATCATCTTCTACGATCATTACCGTATATTGCAATCTTTTCCCCTCCTATCCTCTCAAAAGCATTTTTCTGCTTCTGACTATAAGTGACTGTTCACAGGAGCTTTGTATTCAAGAATCCTATGCAAAGTATTTGAATTCCTATTTCTGTTTCTTTTGCATTTTGAAGCACTGTATCGCCACATAAGAATATCTAAGATTTTTGTGCTTTTTGCTCTGATTATGGGCGCTCTCATCTGATATAGGGGCAGGACCTGTCTGATGTACATTGCTGTTTGGGAATCTCTAAGCCCGTCGCCACTTGCGCTGCAAAAAGAGTAATACGCTTTTTGCAACGCTATGTGTGCGCTACGTGGCTTTGCGAAGCGGAAGCGTGTCCCAAACAGCAATGCTACTCAGGCTGTGTCGCCCCTATAGTTATGACCCGCGCCCAATCAGCAAAAAGCATACAAAAATCAGATATTCTAATGTGTCGTCGTGTCTTTTCAAAATGCAAAAAAGAAACAGAAACAGGAAATTCTACTTTTTAGAATAGGATTCTTGAAGACAAAACTTTGTGAATATCAGATATGTCTCAGGAGCAGAAAAATGCTTTTATCGACTCTGATTAGGTGAATTATAAACCATGCAATAAAGATTTGGCAATGGAGGATTGTTAAGATTTGATCATTTTTTGCCGATAACTTTAGTAGGATAATGGAAAATGGAGTATGTATCAGCAAACAGACAGGAAATGTGTGCTTCATGATACACGGAAAGATATAATTAATACAGTGAAAATATAGTAAAATAAGAAACGAGGTTGCTTATGAGTACGATTACAAATTATGATTATTTATTGCGTAATTATTATTCTTCAAACAGATTAGCACGCAAATCTTATAATAGAGTAAATATGAAATCTTCGGAGCTTGCATCTGCTGATTCAGCTGCGATCAAGAAAGTTGCAAAGACATTAAAAGACATGGAATACAACAGCGACAATGGTGTATCGATCTATAATAACGTAAAAGCATTCGTAGATACATACAATAATCTGTCAGAGAATGCTGATAAAGATCCTACCATGTCAAAGTATTGGAAACGATTAAAAAAAGTGATCAAGGATAACTCAAGTGATTTAGAAGATATCGGAATTTCCATCAAATCTTCCGGTAAATTAGAAGTCGATAAGACAAAGTTAGTATCATGCAGTCCGGCAAAGGTTGGTAAAGTTTTATCCGGTGATAATACGATCACAAAATCAGTTATGGATTATGCCGCACGTATTCAACGCTCCGCAAAAGCCCTTGTCAACTCAAAGAACACATCCATGGAGAAGAATTCTTCTACTTCTTCCATTCAAAATAATACACAGGCTTTTACAAGTCTGTTAGCCGATCCTGAAGTTGTTTCTTCTACTTCTATCAATATCAGAGCCTAAAATTACATCTCCAACTGAAGCAGTTTGAGAAATCATCAATAGCAGGCATAAGAATACTCCTTTCATTCGTGCAATTGTGTTGCATTGATTCAATTATAACGAATCGGTATTCTTATGCCTATTCTTTTTTATTTTGTCTCCAAGAAAAATATACAACACTTTTTATCATTTTATTTTTCCTGTAAAACCGTATAGGAATCATTCATACAAATCTCATTCTGTTTTCTATGGATTGGTGCTTTCACCATCCCTATCATGATCAGCACACCGACAAACGATACCGCAATACTGATATAAAGCAGATTCCATAAGCCAAATGTTGATTTAATGATTCCGCAAAGAACCGATCCTATCATCTGACCGACGCCGACAGATGCTACATTGATAAAAGATACGCCTTTGATCACATCGGAATCCGGCAGATTTTCCATTACAAAATAAACACTTGCCGCATAAAAAATACTGAGTCCCAGTATTTCAAACCCCTGTGACAAAATGATCAGGGCAACACCGGGTGCAAAGGTTGTCGCTGCTGCACGCAATGTACAAAAGAGTGCACAGACTACCATCATCTTATCTACCGATATCTTTCTTCTTACATAAACAAAGACCAATGCAAACGGAACTTCTGATGCTGCAAGCACAAATTCGCCAATTCCAAATGCCGTATGATTTCCACCGGCATGATGAATAATATCAATCATATAGGTTGCATTCAGATTATATCCCATAAAGACAAACATACAGCCAAGCAAAAAAAGAACATACTTTGGAAAATTTCTCAAAATATAAAGAGAACTATGCACCGTATCATTTTCTCTGTTAGATCTGTTTGCATTCTGTGCATTGCCATCCGTCTTTGTATCGCACGAAAAATCAACCGGATCCATCAATAATACAATAACCATAAAAAAAACGGTTGCTGCAATCTGTACCAGTAAAATCTGATTGACACCAAAATAATCCGAAAAAACACCAAGCAGCACACAGGCAACTGCCCAACTCGCAGAACCGACCGCTCTTGATACCGTATAATTCATACATCGTCCATGATTCATATATTGCACTGAAAGAGAGTCAACGATCGCAGAAAGACAATTGACTGCCATACCATACAAAATAAAGATCACAACCGCTACCCAGAAATTTCTTCCGATCCACCACAACAGTCCTGCCGCAAAAATCCCTAATCCACCTAATAATAACATGATCCATTGCAATGGGATCGTCTTAGCATGCTTATCCGAAAAAGCAGCCAGCCATACTTGAAAAACAATTACAGACAAATACTTCACGGCATTCAGACAACCGATCTCTAAACCGGAATATCCTTTTCCCTCCAAAAGAGGTGTCACAAAAGCCAGACCTACTGCTGCCAAAAACCAATACGCCCCTTGCAAAGCCGCATACTTAACCGTCAACATTCTCTCTACCTGCATACGCCCTCCTTCCTGCACTTACACCACATCCGATCCCCTATCCATTCTCCTTTCGCCAGCTCTGTATTTTCTTTTATTGATGCGTCATGTTCAAGGTCTCTATATTCGTATTTCTATTTATTTTGCCTTTTGGGGCACTGTCTCACCTTGTAAGGATATCTAAGATTTTTGACTTTTTTGCCATGATTATGGGCGCTCTCATCTAATATAGGGGCAA
>OGKG01002094.1_pt1 | contig 21818 bp, 18 predicted proteins | sample 1572201 | NCBI WGS metagenome assembly OGKG01 (sample SAMEA2582146, study PRJEB24529) | metagenome | biome: Human gut stool | place: China | collected 2011 | reverse complement strand
GGGACTCCGTCCCTCAACCCTGCGAGCCTTTAAAAAGGCTCGAGCGAAACTTTTATCTGTCTAAGGTAAGTTCATTAGCTAAACGACAGTTCATTGGAAATTTCCTCGACCGCGGCAATTATTTTATTTAATACACTACGAGCGAGACTTGTCGAGCGATTCCGCGTCTTGACAGTGGCGGCTCGCCACCGAAACTTTTATCTGTCTAAAATAAGTGCATCAGCTAAAATGTAATCTACTATTTTCATTATATATTATAATAAAAACAGTGTCAAATAACTTGGTTGACGGGTTATTCTCATAATGATATAATATTCTAAAATCTATATGAATTTACGGTGAATCTCAAAATGATATATTCTTATTCTCTAAATTCTCAAGAAGTCAATATTACAAAAAAAGAAGTCTATCGTTACCTCGGCTATGGCAGAGTTTATCCAAGTGATGAAGTCACTGCTCTCATAGATGAGTGTGTAAACGAATTTAATAAATATGTAAATTATAGGGCCTGCTACACAAAGGTTGATATTTCTGTTGATGAGCAAAACGAAATTATAGATTTCGGATTTATGCAGGTTAAAAGCCATTCTCTGACTATAAATCTTCGTGGTTGTAAGAGTGCATATATATTTGCCACTACAACAGGTTCTATGGCAGAAAGATTAATTATGAAACATAATAAGCTTTCTGCTCTCAAAGGAATAGTAACAGATGCTATCGGCTCAGCATCTATTGAAGATTTTTGCGATATGCTCAACAAAATGCTTGCAGATTTAAACTCACAGAATGGTAAATTTCTTCGTCCAAGGTTTAGCTGTGGCTATGGAGATTTTCCGCTTGAATTTCAGCCACAGATTCTCGAATTTCTCGATACAAGCCGAAAAATAGGTCTTAATATAACAGATAATCTTATGATGACACCTGTTAAATCAGTTACTGCCATTGTAGGAATAAGCGACTTTCCCACAAAATGTCGTACAGGCTGTGTAAGCTGTGAAAAAACAGACTGCGAATATAGAAAGTAAAGGGTGCTTTAAATGAATATCAAAGAACTTATAAAAAATCAAATTGTATACTTTGATGGAGGTATGGGAACACTTCTTCAAGAGCGTGGCTTACAACCAGGTGAACTTCCAGAAACATGGAATATTCTACACCCAGAAATAATCACAGATATTCACCGCTCATATTTTGAGGCTGGTGCTAATATAATCAAGACAAATACTTTCGGTGCTAACCGCCTTAAATTTGATAATCTTGAGGAAATTATAACAAAAGCTGTCGAGAATGCTAATAAAGCAAGAGATGGCTTTGAAAATGCTTATATTGCTCTTGATATAGGTCCTATCGGAAAAATGCTCAAACCTCTTGGTGACCTCGATTTTGAAAAGGCTGTTGAGATTTTCGCAGAAACAGTAAAAATCGGTTCAAAGCTCAATGTAGATTTAATTCTTATTGAAACTATGAATGATTCCTACGAAACAAAGGCGGCTGTATTGGCGGCTAAGGAAAATTCTGATTTACCGATTTTCGTTACAACCGTTTATGATGAAAACGCAAAGCTTATGACTGGTGCTAATCCTAAATGTATGGTAGCAATTTTGGAGGGCTTAGGCGTTGACGCCTTAGGCCTTAACTGCTCACTTGGTCCTGAACAGATGAAAAAAATCGTTCCTATGCTCACAAAAGAAGCAAGTATCCCTGTAATTGTCAATCCTAATGCTGGACTTCCGAGAAGCGAAAACGGCAAAACTGTTTATGATGTTGATGCTGATGAATTTTCGGATATTATGGTTGAGATTGCAGAAAGCGGTGCAAGAATTTTAGGTGGCTGTTGCGGAACTACTCCAGAATTTATCCGCAAAACTATTGAAAAAACTAAATCCTTAAAACCACAACCTATTGTTCCCAAAAATACCACCCTTGTTTCTTCATATACTCACGCAGTTGAGATTGGCCCATCTCCTATACTTATCGGCGAAAGAATAAATCCAACGGGTAAATCTAAATTTAAGGAAGCACTTCGTCAAAATAATATGGACTACATTCTCAATGAGGGAATCGCACAACAAGAAAAAGGCGTACAAATTCTTGATGTTAATGTTGGCCTGCCCGAAATTGATGAAGTCGAAATGATTAAGAATGCTATATTTGAGCTTCAAAGTGTTATCGACTTGCCACTTCAGATTGATACAGTCGATATTGAAGCTATGGAACAGTCCATGAGATTATATAACGGTAAACCGCTTGTCAATTCTGTAAACGGCAAAGAAAAGAATATGAAAGATGTTTTCCCACTTATCAAAAAATATGGTGGCACGCTTATTGCTCTTACGATTGATGAAGACGGTATTCCTGAAACTGTTGAAGGCAGAATAAAGATTGCAGAAAAAATCATAAAAACTGCCAAAGAATACGGTATAGATAAAAAAGACATTGTTGTTGACCCTCTTGCAATGACAATTTCAAGCGATACAAACAGTGCTAATATAACCCTTGAAACGGTCAAGAGATTAAGCAATATGGGAATAAAGACAAGTCTTGGTGTTTCAAATATTTCTTTTGGTTTGCCTAATAGAGAGTTTGTAACATCAACCTTCTTTGCAATGGCTTTGCAGAATGGTCTTAACTGTGCAATTATGAATCCATATTCTCAAGAAATGATGAAAGTATATTATTGCTTTAATGCCCTTACTAATCGTGATGATAACTGCACTGATTATATCAATTTCTGCTCTACTGTTGTTACTCAGACAGTAACTACTACCTCTGCAACAGGCACAAAGCTTGAAAGCAACGATGATGAGCCACTTAAAAAAGCCATCATCAAGGGATTAAAGGAACAAGCCGCTGCCATAACTGCTGAAATGCTCAAAACAGTTTCACCGCTCGACTTGATTGATACACAAATTATTCCAGCACTTGATATTGTTGGAAAGGGCTTTGAGGAAAAGACCGTATTTTTGCCACAGTTACTTATGAGTGCGGAAGCATCAAAGTCAAGCTTTGATGTTGTTAAAGCATCTATGGCAAGCAATGGCGAGGCTTCTAAGGGAAGAATTATTCTTGCAACTGTCAAGGGAGATATTCACGATATAGGCAAAAATATAGTAAAAGTACTTTTAGAGAACTATGGTTATGAAGTAATCGACCTCGGAAAAGATGTTCCGCCTGAATTAGTCTGTGAAACAGCAATCAAAGAAGAAATCGACCTTGTAGGACTTAGTGCATTGATGACTACTACTGTTCCAAGTATGGAAGAAACTATAAAGCAACTTCGTGAGAAACGCCCTCAGTGCAAGGTTGTTGTCGGTGGTGCTGTTTTAACACAAGAATATGCGGATATGATTGGTGCTGACTACTACGCAAAGGACGCTATGGAAACTGTAAGATATGCAGAGCATTTCTTCGGTGTAGAATAATCAATTTTAATATTTATAAGCAAAATGGACGAGCATTTAACCCGTCCATTTTTATATAGCTTAAATCTTAATTAAAGTGTTAGTATCTATACTAAAATACCTATTATCCTCAAACGAAAGGATATTTCCAGCAAGAACATTCGAGCAATCATACACATTTTTCATATCGTATACAGCATTATTATTTTGCATAAGTGGCTTGCTTTCTATAATTTCTACATCTTCATCTCGACTATAAAGCAAGCGATTAGTTATTTTATAAGTTTCGCCCTGATGATTTTCATCTGTACGAATATACTCCGCTTTGCTTGCTATACTATTTAAATTATAAGCTATAACATTAAAGTCCTGCTCATGATATGACATTACATTGTAGTCATAGGTATTCGGCAAAGTACGATTATAACCGCCTAATAAAATTGCTATTGCATTATCGTTTGAAATTAACATAAAGTTAAATGTTCTCGTCGCTATATCTGTTACTGTTTTCATAGTACTTAAAAAATACAAACTTGCACTTGATTTATCCACATTATTGACTACCGTCTGTATATTATATTGATAAGTTGCCCTATTAATCGCTACGGCTCTTATAAGCTTTATCTTATAGCAATTATTCACATCAAAAATTATAGTAATGATATGAGATGAATCTTCATTAGCAAACTCTGCGTCAATATCTGTTTCGCAAGTAATTCTGCTGTCTGCTGATGTTAATTCATTCGCAAATGCTTTTATAAAATCCTTTTCTGTGCCGTTTATGCTTACCGTTTTATTTACATAACTCATTTTTCAACCTCATTTTCATACACAACTTGTGTTATATTTACTTTTGTTTTTATAATTCTATTTAGTAAATCTGTGTTTACTATTCTATGGTCACTTTTATATACAATTTTCTCATTCAACTTTTCAAGATTACCAAAGATTTTTTCTTGCTTTTTTATTATACCTATCAAAAAAATCACTCCTTAGCTGTAACAGCCTTATTAACAACAAAGGGACTGCATAAAACAAGCATATAATAATCTCCATCATTAGTTTGCAAGCCTATATCATAGCGATAATCCTTAAATTCCAGTTTTTGAGTATCCTCAGGCTTAAGAGAAATCAAGTAGCCATTTTCTTCTCTGTTTTCTGCTATAATTATCTTTTTTATAAGATAATCATCACTTTCTATATCAAATTTTACCCCAAAAATAAGTTTTTCTCCGTCTTTAAGGTAATATATCGTTCCATCATCATTTTGAATAGTAAGAAGAAACGACATTGTTGTACCTCTTGTAATACTTAATTTCATATTTCCTCCTTAGTAAACGCAAAAAGTGTATCACTAAACCTTACAATTTAATGATACACTATTTGTGTAGAAATATTAAAGTGGAATTATTTCTAAGAAAGTATTCCGCTCAAATTTTATTATGGCACAACTTGCGAATATATCTTTCTGAAAGATTATAAATTTTGGCAAGCTCTGAAATATTATGTCCATCATTATATTTTTTACGAATTTCCTTATTACGCACACTCTTGATAATCTCAGAATATTTTTGTATATAAACAGAATCTTCACCGCCAAAGCGTTTTGAAAGCTTAATATAGTTTTCTATTCCTATAACCTCCGCAATTTCACGCTGTCTATCGCTTAAATCATCTAAAGATATAATAATTTTATCCATTCTTTCACCCTTTCAATAATTTTCTCCCTTAATTTAATTATAGAACATTAGTTCGTATTAGTCAAGTAAAAGAAAAACTGCTCAACTCAAAATAGGTTAAGCAGTTTTATAAATATACTATTTACTCATAAATTCCAACAGGAATATGTTGAATATCTTCAAGCTTATAAGGTGTTTCCTGATATACATTATTAAGCCAGTTAGTATAGAAAAGTGTTGCATTACTTCTCCAAGTAATCGGTGGCAATGCTGAAGTATCATCAGCAGGAAAATAATTATAAGGTATTTCTGGCCTTAAACCACGCTTTAAATCTCTGAAATATTCGTTAGCAAGAGTGTTTCTGTCATATTCTGCGTGGCCAAGTATAAATACCCTTCTAAAATCTCTGCTTGCAATAATAGCTGCACCTGCAAGAGTAGATGAGGCAAGAATAATAAGCTCTTTATGCTTTCTTATATCAGAACGGTGTACACCTGTATATCTTGAATGTGGAATAAGGAATCTATCGTCAAAACCTCTCATAAGAGGATGAAAAACTTCTGTAACCTTATGCTTATAAACGCCAGAAAGCTTCTCATCAAATTCATACTTTGGTATACCGTAGTGATAATAAAGCCCTGCCTGTGCACCCCAACATATATGAAGTGTACTAAAAACATGGGTTTTCGACCATTCCATAATATCACAAAGTTCTTCCCAATAATCAACCTCCTCGAAAGGAAGCTTTTCTACTGGTGCACCAGTGATAATCATTCCATCAAAATATTCATCTTTCAACTCTGAAAAAGTCTTGTAGAAATTAGTAAGATGTTCTTGTGGAGTATTTTTGTGAACATGAGATGCAACCTGCATCAATTCAATATCTACTTGTAATGGACTATTGCCAAGCAATCTCAGCAGTTGAGTTTCAGTTTCTATTTTTGTTGGCATAAGATTAAGTATAGCTATACGGATAGGTCTTATGTTTTGTGTGCTTGCTCTATCCATAGTCATAACAAAGATATTTTCAGAAATCAATTCTTCATAAGCTGGCAGTTCACTCTGTATTTTTATAGGCATTTTTCATTCCTCCAATGACATAAGACATAGCAAAAACTTTTTACTATGCAAAAATCACAATATAGCACAAAAAATGGAGCGACAAGAAGTGCGTCACTCCATTCATTTTCTTATAAACAATTTATTTTAATAATTCTAACACTTATTTTTAAAGTTGTCAACGCTCATAAAATGGCAATTATCTATAATTTCTTGCTATAACTTCTATTTGCTTTCTTATCTCAAGAAAGGCATCAGTTATAACAGGGTCAAATTTCTTGCCCCGCTGTTGCTTTATCAAGTCAAAAGCCTCATCAAAGTTTATAGCCTCTTTATAGCATCTCTTAGAGACAATAGCATCAAACACATCAGCTATTGTCATAATTCTTGCCGCAAGCGGAATCTCTGCACCACGAAGCCCATAAGGATAGCCAGAACCGTCCCAGCACTCGTGATGATATGCTGCAACACCCTTTGCAATATTAAGAAATGCCTCATCCTCAAGGTCACTCAAAGATTTCTCAAGCAACATCTTTCCGTTGACAGTGTGCATTTTTATAATATTAAATTCCTCGTCAGTAAGTCTTCCTGGCTTTTTTAATATAGCATCGGGAATAGTAATCTTGCCAATATCATGAAGTGGAGCAGAAAGAATTATATTATGCATATAATCAGGTGTAAGAATATCATCAAAATCTTCTTCTCTTTTCAGCTCATATAAGATAGCTTCTACATATTCACTTGTACGCTTAACATGCTGACCTGTGCTGCCATCACGAGCCTCTATAATATCAGCAAAGCTAATTATAATTTTATTTTGCAAGGTATCAATTTGATTTTCTTTTTGGTCAACCTTAGAATTAAGTGATTTTCTAAGCTTTTCAAGAGAAAGGAATATCTTGTGTGTAAAAACACCCATAATAAGAAAGCTTGCAAGAGAATTAAGTATAAAAAGAGAAAGTTCAAACCAATCAGGGATATGTATAATAGTATATCCTGGAGTATAATCTCTCATAACTATTGAAAAAAATACAAAAACAAAACACGCAAGAATTACAATTATATCTCTGACATAAGCAAGTACTCTATTATTTGCATCTATAAACATAACAATTATAATTATAGGTATAAATAAAAATTCAAAACCTGTTTCCTTACCAAAGAGCAATAAACACATAATTTGGTGCGAAAAGGTTTCAAGTATAGTATATGCCAAGCAAGGAATCCATGACCATTTTACATATTTAATAAATATAACTCCTGCGGCATAGAGTGTGACATCAATTATTTCTACTATAGCAAGCTCTTGAATTCCTACCAAAGAAAAGCCTACAAGATATACAGAATGAAGTAAAACATTAACAATAAATAACAAATTGATTGCAAGAGTCATTGAAGAATAAGCTTCAAAATCTTTATCTTCATTATATTTAGGGTTATTAACGAAAAATTCTTTAACTTTATCAGCCATAATTGAGTGGTATTCTCCGTTTTGAGAATTTTCCTTTCATCAGGGTTATATATTGAAGCCTTCAACATATAATCAAATTATATCATTTTTATTCTTATTTTTCAATATAATTTCGACATTTTAATTAGTTTTTTTATCAAATTTTAAGTCGCTTCATATAAAATAACTAATTTTTGACTTTTACCATCTTTTTGTACTAATATATCATATACTATGGTTGAAATGCGAATTTTAAAGTTGTATAATTGTCGAGGATTATAAAAATTTAAAAAATAAAAAGGAGAAGTAATGGAAAACACAAATGAATTAAAGCAAAATAAAATGGGTACAGCACCTCTTTTCAGACTCATCATGTCTATGGCACTGCCTGCTATGTTTTCGATGCTAGTCCAAGCATTGTATAATATTGTAGACAGTATTTTTGTTTCTATGAAGGGTGAAGCCGCTCTCGGTGCTGTAAATCTTGCATTTCCTATGCAGTTCCTTATGACAAGCGTTGCCGTCGGCACTGGTATAGGAATCAATTCTCTTGTTTCAAGGCGACTTGGTGAGGGCAGAAAGCAGGAGGCAGATAAAACAGCAACATATAGCCTTATGCTCGGAATTTTTTCTTGGCTTATATTCTTGCTCTTGGGAATTTTCGCAGTACACCCACTGATTTCCGTTTTCACACACGACCCAGAAACATATCAATATAGTGTTGAATATCTCAGCATTGTATTTATCTTTTCTATTGGCATTTTCGTAGAGGTAAATATAGAAAAAACATTACAAGGCACAGGAAACACAGTCTTTCCTATGGCATTTCAGCTTGTAGGTGCGATTACAAATATTATACTTGACCCTATTTTTATCTTTACCTTTGATTTAGGTGTTAAGGGTGCAGCTATTGCTACCATTATAGGACAAATTTTCTCAATGATTTTTGCACTTCTTGTACTTTTCATCAGAAAAAATGGTATAAAAGTCGACTTCAATTTTTTCAAAAAAATAGATTGGAAAGTTATTATTGATGTATATAGAGTTGGATTGCCTTCAATCGTTATGCAGAGCATAGGCTCATTTATGATTTTTGGACTAAATCTAATCCTCACAGGTTTTTCCATCACTGCTGTTAATGTTCTCGGTGTATATTATAAACTTCAATCATTCATATTTATGCCAGTTTTCGGTTTAACACATGGTGTTATGCCTATTATGGGCTATAATTACGGAGCAAAGAATAAAGACAGGCTTATGAAATCCTTGAAATATTCACTTTTCATAGCTTTAGTAATTATGGGTATAGGGCTTATAATTTTTCAAGTATTCCCGAGAGAGCTTTTAGCAATGTTCAATGCAACAGATGATATGTACGCAATAGGAATACCTGCACTAAGATTAATTAGCCTATGTTTCTTGCCTGCGGCAGTCGGCATAATGTTCTCAACAGTGTTCCAAGCAGTTGGCAGAGGCATTCGTTCACTTATAATTTCCCTGCTCAGACAACTTTGTCTTATTCTTCCAATAGCATATGTTCTTTCATTCTTTGGTGTAACATTTGTATGGCTCGCTTTCCCACTTGCAGAAATTCTATCAATTATAGTTTCGGTTATTTTCTTTGTTACTCTCTATAATAAGGAGCTAAAATTCCTTTCAACTAAAGAACCAAGATAAGCATTTGACAATTTTAAAAACCTATGCTAAAATAAACTCAATAAAGGGAATGAGGTTCTCCCTTGGCTTAGCCAAAACCGCTTATTAAGCTAATGACTTCTGCATTTTTGCAGAGTCATTGGCTTTTTTTGTTCCCTAAAATAAAATTTTTGGAGGTTCTTATGCTTACAAGCTTAGCTCTCATCTTTCTATGTGGACTTCTACTCGGTTCGATTTTTCAAAAAATCAAGCTTCCGCCACTTCTCGGTATGATTATCACAGGAATAGTTTTAGGTCCATACGCACTAAACCTAATCGACCAATCTGTTCTTTCAATATCATCAGATTTACGCCAAATAGCATTGATAATCATACTCACTCGTGCAGGACTTAATCTCGATATAAATTCCCTTAAAAAAGTAGGCAGACCAGCTATTCTAATGTGCTTTTTACCCGCTTGCTTTGAGATTATAGGAATGGTTCTGCTTGCACCGCCACTTTTAGGCATATCAATACTTGATGCCTTAATTATGGGTACAGTTGTAGCCGCAGTTTCACCAGCAGTTATAGTTCCAAAAATGCTAAAGTTAATTGAAACTGGCTATGGCAAAGATAAAAGTATCCCACAAATGATAATGGCTGGAGCATCTGTTGACGATGTATTTGTAATTGTACTTTTTACATCTTTCACAGGACTTGCACAAGGAGAAAGCTTTTCTCCGATAAGTCTTATACAAGTACCAATTTCAATAATTTTAGGCTTAGGGCTTGGTATCTTAATAGGAATACTTCTTGGATTTTTCTTCAAAAAAGTACATATGAGAGATTCAATCAAAGTAATTATAATTTTGAGTATATCATTCCTGCTTGTTACATTAGAAAACAGCCTTAAAGGAATCGTTCCAATTTCAGGACTAATTGCGATAATGAGTATAGGCATTTCTTTGCAAAAAATTCGTTCGGACGCATCTAAACGAATATCCACAAAATTCTCAAAGCTATGGGTTGCCGCTGAACTTATGTTATTTGTACTTGTTGGTGCAACAGTTGATATAAAATATGCTTTCTCAGCAGGAATTATGGCAATCTTACTTATCTTTGGAGTATTAGTATTCAGAATGATTGGCGTACTTATATGCCTTATAAAAACAAAGCTAAACAAAAAAGAAAGAATATTCTGTATGATAGCTTACTGCCCAAAAGCAACAGTTCAGGCAGCAATAGGTTATATTCCTTTGACAATGGGACTTTCTTGCGGAAATATAGTTCTGACGGTTGCAGTACTTTCAATACTAATTACTGCACCACTTGGAGCATTTTTTATAGAATTGCTCTATAAAAAACTTCTTAAAAAGGGATAATATTTTAAACAAACAATAAATCCACCGATAAAGCCTAAAAGCCTTGTCGGTGGATTTGTTTATAGATTATTTTGTTACAGCTTGCTTGGCAGCCTTTGCTTTTTCTTTTTCTTCAGCCTTTATATTTTCCTTCGCAACCGCAAGCATAAGCTTAATTCTGTTCTCCTGATTAACTCTTGGTGCACCTGGGTCATAGTCTATTGAAACAATATTAGCCTTTTCATTCTTTCTCTTAATGGCACTAACCATTCCCTTTGCACAAATATGGTTTGGTAAGCAGCCAAAAGGCTGAGTACAAACAACATTTTCATAGCCACTTTCTATAAGCTCAACCATTTCCGCTGTTAAGAGCCAGCCCTCGCCCATTTTATTGCCATATCCAATCAAGCCTTTAACCATTTCTTTTGTTTCCGCATAGCTTGCAGGTGCATGGAAGCCATGATTATTTGCACTTTCTATAACATAGCCTTCCATCTTTGTAAGGTATTTCATAACCTCACTAAGAACATTAAATTTTATTTTATTTCCACCATAGAGCTTATGGTCTTCAAGCCTGTTATCAACCTTAAATAACGCAAATCCCATAATGCCTGGAATATTAACCTCACAGCCCTGCTCAAGAAGAAAATCTTCAAGATGGTTATTTCCGAGCGGAGAATATTTTACATAAATTTCTCCAACTATTCCAACCTTAATCTTCTTAACCTTATTAAGCGAAATCTGAGCAAATTCTTCACCCATTTTATCAAGATTTCTTTTGATATGTGATGATGAATAACCGTTGCCTTTTTCCATTTCATCAGAAAGTCTTTGAATCCACTGCTCAACCAAAGCATCGCTTTCACCTTTGTTTATTTCATAAGCCTTTGTCTGGTTATTAAAAAGCATAAGAGCGTCACCATAAACAAGACCAGCAAGAGCTTTTCTAATCATAGGAACAGTAAGAGAAAATCCGCTGTTCTTCTCCAAACCAGAAACATTGAGAGAAATAACAGGAACATTCTCAAAACCAGCTTTTTTCAGAGCCTTTCTCAAAAGATGGATATAATTAGATGCACGACAGCCACCGCCTGTTTGTGTAATCATAAGAGCAGTTTTATTTACATCATATTTACCACTTTGAAGTGCGTGAATAAACTGTCCGATAACAAGCAATGCCGGATAGCAAGTATCATTATGTACATACTTCAAACCAACCTGTGCTATTTCAGGACCGTCGTCCTCAAGCAGAACATTCTTATAGCCATATTGAGTAAAAACATTTCTAATCAATGAGAAATGAATTTTTGCCATCATAGGCAGAAGTATAGTATACTCCTTTTTCATTTCCTTAGTAAAAATAAGTCTTCCGTCTTTATCATAAACAAGTTTCGCCATTCTATATTACCATTCCTTTCTACGATAGGTCACTTATATCTAATTTAATTTCAATTAGATAAACTGAAATTTATTTCAAAGTTTCCGGATTTTCTACACAAATATTCTCAATGTTCCCACATTCAACACAGGTATCACAAATCACCTTTAAACGCCTACGCTTGAGTTTCTTTTCATCACATAACGGAATAAATTCAACGAGCCATGTCCCAGCTATCAAGTGACCTGTCACCAATTCTCCTCCGCATTTGCCGCACTTGTTTTCCATTGTGTTACCTCCATAAATTTCGATTTAATTCTCATCTAATGTAGCCAAAAGGCTTCTGATACGAATTTTAACTGCACCAAGATTAGTTATTTCATCAATCTTAATCTGAGTATAAATTTTTCCATTTTGCTCCAATATTCCACGAACCTCATCAGTTGTAATAGCATCAACACCGCAACCGAATGAAACAAGCTGAACAAGATTCATATTCGGCTTTGTAGAAACATACCTTGCCGCAGAATAAAGTCTTGAATGGTATGTCCATTGGTTAAGAACGGTTGTCGGGAACTTATCAACCTTGTTGCTTACTACATCTTCAGAAATTATCGCAACATTAAAGCTTGCAATCATTCTGTCGATTCCATGATTTATTTCAGGGTCAGCGTGATAAGGTCTTCCACTCAAAACAAATATTGGCTTATTTTCAGCCTCTGCTCTCTTGATAATGTCCTCGCCATATGCGCGAATCTTTGCAAGATAGCTTTCATACTCGTCATAAGCTGCTCTTGCCGCCGCCTTAACTTCCTTAACATCAATTTTTCCGAAATACTTTTCGAGATGCTCATGCATCTTATAAGGAAATTCTTTTCTTCTGTGTATTCCTAAGTATTCATAGAAGAAGGTTACCTTTTCTATATCTCGGACATTTGCATGAATAACCTCAGGATAATACGCAACAACAGGGCAATTATAGTGGTTATCGCCCATATGCTCATCAAAGTTATATGACATACAAGGATAGAATATTGTCTTTATTCCATTATCAATTAACCACTGAACATGACCATGCATAAGCTTTGCAGGGAAGCAAACAGTATCACTTGGAATAGTATGCTGACCACTCAAATAAAGCTTTCTTGTTGAATATGGAGAACGAACTACCTCAAAACCAAGCTTTGTAAAGAAAGTATGCCAGAAAGGAAGAAGTTCAAACATATTGAGTCCCATAGGGATACCTATTTTTCCTCTCGAGCCTTTTACAGGCTTATAGCTATCAAGAAGATTTCTCTTATATTCATAGATGTTAAAGCTATTATCAGGGGATTTTTTAGTTATAGGTCGCTCACAGCGGTTTCCTGCAATATATCTTTTGCCATCGCTAAAAGTATTAACAGTAAGACGGCAGTTATTGTTACAAAGTCCGCAATTGGTGGTAACAATCTTATGGAAGAAGCCATTCAAAGCCTCACGCTTTATAATAGTGCTTTTTCCCTCACCCTTGCATTTATTCATAGCATAGAGAGCCGCACCATAAGCACCCATAAGACCGGAAATACAAGGGCGGATAACCTCTCTGCCTGTTTCTTTCTCAAATACTCTAAGAACCGCATCATTGAGAAATGTTCCGCCTTGAACGACTATTTTCTTTCCAAGCTCGCTCGCCGATGAAGTTCTTATAACCTTATAGAGTGCATTTTTAACAACACTAATTGACAAACCCGCAGAAATATCCTCTATTGTTGCACCGTCCTTCTGTGCTTGTTTAACTGATGAATTCATAAAGACAGTACAGCGAGAACCGAGGTCAACAGGCTGCTTTGCAAGTAGTCCAAGCTTAGAAAATTCCTCAACAGAATACCCAAGAGCATTTGCAAAGGTCTGCAAGAATGAACCACAGCCTGATGAGCAAGCCTCATTCAAGAAAATATTGTCGATTGCACCATTATGAATCTTAAAACATTTAATATCCTGACCGCCTATGTCAATAATAAATTCAACATCAGGCATAAAGTTCTTTGCGGCTGTCAGATGGGCTATTGTTTCAACAACACCTATATCTATTCCGAAAGCATTTTTGATAATTTCCTCGCCATATCCAGTTACGGCAGAAGAAACTATATTTATATCTGGGTTAATATCGTAAATCTTTTCAAGAATTTCCTTAACAATAGGAACAGGATTACCGCTATTAGATTGATATTGCGAGAAAAGAATTTTCTTATCTTCAGAAATAACAGTTGCTTTAAGAGTAGTAGAACCAGCGTCTATTCCTATATATGCCTTGCCAGTGTAGCCTTTAAGTTCACCTATTGCGACAGTTGCCTTTGCGTGTCTTGCCTTAAATTCTTCAAGTTCCTTTTCATTCTCAAATAAAGGCTTATTAAAAGCAAAGTTTCCGCTTCCTCTATAATGCTTTACCTTTTCGATAATCTCATCAAAATTTATTCTTTCATCTGCACACAAAGCCGCTCCCATAGCAACATAATAGAGCGAATCTTCTGGACAGATACCTGTTGTTTTCAGAGTTTCATCAAAGCTCTTTCTAAGCTCAGGCAAAAATGTCAACGGGCCTCCGAGATATACAATCTTTCCTGCAATTTCTCTGCCCTGTGCAAGACCTACAATAGTCTGATTAACAACTGCCACAAATATACTTTTTGCAATATCACTCTTTTTAGCACCTTGATTAAGTAATGGCTGAATATCACTCTTAGCAAAAACGCCACATCTTGACGCTATGGTATAGGTTTTTTCACATTCCTTTGCAAGCTCATTGAGCTCGTCCATAGGAACATTTAATAGCATTGCCATTTGGTCGATAAAAGCACCTGTACCGCCAGCACAAGAGCCATTCATTCTAACTTCCATACCACCTGAAAGAAAAAGAATCTTTGCGTCCTCGCCACCAAGCTCAATAATAACATCAGTATTCTCTATAAATGTGTTTGCTGCAACACGAGTTGCATAAACTTCCTGAACGAAATCTATTCCACAGCTTTCAGCAACACCCATACCTGCTGAACCAGACATTGCGAAATAAGCATTTTCTGCACCCTTAACATTTCTGCGGATATTTTCGAGAATTTCTGCAATTTTTTCAGTTATCTGAGAATAATGTCGCTCATAGCTTTTATATATAAGCTTATTATTATCGTCAAGAACAGCACATTTAATTGTTGTAGAACCTATATCCAAACCTATTTTCATCATTATTTTGCTTCATTCCCCTTCCAGGCCAAGGTAATAAATCAAGACACAGTGGCACAATATATATGTAACTTCATAAAATTCTAATATGTTATTATACAATATCCGACATAAAAAGTAAACAGACAAAACTTTCAATAAATCAAAATAATTTCTGAAAATCATTCAAGGCATAAAATTTATATCAATTAATAGCTTAAAAAAGCTTGAGTGAAATTTTTAAATAGCTTACAAAAAATCGTAGGAGTGAATGGCAGTCCATTCTCATTTTTAATTATATAATAGATAATGGATATTTTAATTCTATAAAGTATATTAAAATCTTGATTTAACTTATAATTATTGTAAAAGTATTGAATTTTGCACAGATTCGTTATATACTTCTATTAAGTAGCGTAAAATTTCAAGTTTACACTTTTTAAGATAAATTAAAACCAAATAGTTGAAAGATATTCATTCTTTCGCAGTAAGGATAAAAAATGAATAAACTATATAAAAAGCTCAAAACACATAGAAAGCTTTTGCTATTTCTATGTGACTTCTGTCTTTGGAATGTTTCTTACTATATATCATTCGTAGTCAACAAAAGCAGCTTCATTTTAAAGGGCTGGGAAGAACCCTTTATGTGGGGACTCCTCTTTATAAATATTATATTTACAGCTGTATTTCTATGTTTCAGGCTTTATGATAAGATGTGGCGATATGCGGATATAGAGGATTTCTTTTATGCGGGCATAGCCTCCTTAACAGCTAACCTTGTCTTTATGTCATTTACAATGATAATTGGCACAGACGAAAACCGATTAAATTATGGTGCAAGAATCTACATTATAATGTCGCTCCTCTCAACCTTTCTTACATTTATATTTAGATTGGTTTATCGACTTAATAAAATCATTGAGCGAAAAAACACCAGTAATAAAAATCGGCGAAGACTTATGATTGTTGGCGGTGGTGAAGGTGCTGCAACTGTTCTAAGTGAACTTGCCAAATCACCCGAGAATGAATATGTTCCTATATGCTTAGTCGATGACGACCCAGAAAAAATCGGACGCAGAATCGGCGGTGTCAAAATAGAAGGTTCAACATATGATATTCCAGAAATATGTGAGCGTGAGGATATTGAAGTTATCCTTTTCACAATCTCACAGATAAACCTTGCAGATAAGAAACGCATACTTGATATTTGTGCAAAGACTCACCTTGAAGTAAAGATTATTCCAAATGTATATGGCCTTATCAAAGATGGTGCATCAGTAACATCAAAAATCAGACAGGTAGAAGTCGAGGACTTGCTTGGCAGAGAACCTATTGTCTTTGATACCGAAAAATATGGTGCTTATATTACCGGACAAACTGTTCTTGTAACAGGCGGTGGCGGTTCAATCGGTTCTGAACTTTGCCGTCAGATAGCAAAGCTTTCTCCTAAAAAACTCATCATACTTGATATTTATGAAAATAATGCCTATGAAATTCAGCAAGAACTTATTCGTCAATATCACGAAAAGTTAAATCTTGATACACAAATAGCTTCTGTTCGTGATAAACGCAAGCTCGACTACCTTTTCAGTCAAAATAAAATTGATGTTATTTTCCATGCTGCAGCACATAAGCATGTTCCTCTTATGGAAACAACTCCAGAAGAAGCAGTAAAAAATAATGTTTTCGGAACATTAAATCTGGTATTGCTTGCGGATAAATACCATGTCAAAAAATTTGTTCAGATTTCAACAGATAAGGCCGTAAACCCTACAAATATTATGGGTGCTACAAAGCGTATCTGTGAAATGATAGTTCAAACTATGGATAAGCAAAGTGAAACTAAATTTGTTGCTGTTCGTTTTGGTAATGTCCTTGGCTCTAATGGTTCTGTTATTCCACTTTTCAAGGAACAAATTCGGGAAGGTGGTCCTGTTACAGTTACTCACCCTGATATTATTCGTTTCTTTATGACTATTCCAGAGGCTGTTTCTCTTGTCTTAACCGCAGGAGGACTTGCTAAAGGCGGAGAAATATTCATACTTGATATGGGAGAGCCTGTTAAGATTTTGACCCTTGCAGAAAATCTAATTCGCCTCTCGGGCTTTAAGCCATATGAAGATATTCCGATTGAGTTTACTGGTCTGCGACCAGGCGAAAAACTATATGAAGAAATCCTTCTTAATGAAGAGGGTATGAAAAAGACTGCAAACAAAAAAATCTTCATTGGCAAGCCAATAGAGCTTGATACAGAAAAATTTCATGAAAAACTTATTGAGCTAAAAAAGGTAGCCCTCAAAAATGATAAGGACGGCATAGATAAGCTAATTGCTGAAATTGTTCCAACATTCAACCATATGAAAAACTAAAATTATTTTGGCTCAATATCAATAGTTGGGGTAACCCGAAAAATAGAATAAAGTGTACTTACAAGCGGCAGAGAATTAAACTGTCGCTTGTTTTATTGTAGAATATATATGTTTGTTGGAAAACATATGTAAAATGTGATTGCGAAATCGCTTGAAATTTCTATAGCCTTAAGCATTTCTTTTGAGAACCTTGATTTTGCTGTTGGTGATTGGTATAGAAAACTAACTCAATATTCTTGTCAACTAATTCTGCATTGTTTTTGCATACTTAACAAGCTGAAGAATACCACAATCAAATGCCGAGTTAATCCAAGCTGTTTTTACTCATCAGTCAATTCGTCAAATCTCTTAAGAAGTAATTTTCTTGAAATTTTAAAGTATTTGCAATGTGATTTGCTGAACTTTTTATTCTTCTTTTCTGACACCTTCAAAAGTCCAGAAAAGCTGGTGTGTCCAGTGGTATTTATCAACAATTTGTTCAGCGTTCTAAAACAATATCGAGCCAATGTTTGCAAATGGTTTCCACATATCGCTGACAAAATACTTGTAGAGCATATTTTGTCCTCCGTTTCAACTTTCTAAGCCATTCTATTTTAACGGATTTTGGTAAAATATGCTCTACTTTTTTTACTTTTTGTCTGTAAGCTCTTTTTCTACCACAACTATATTGACCATTGAGCCAACAAAAATTCCACCGTAATTCTAAATCACGATGGAACTCTGGTAAATAACCCTAATTTTAACAGAAACTATTTAATAGAAGGGCAATTCTCCATTTAGTGGGTGCAATATTATCTTGAAGCATTGCGTTAAACCGAGCCGATTTTTCTGTTAAAATGAGTATGTTTTTTTCTTTCACCTCTTGCAAAATAAAAAGTAGCATGATATAATATGACTAAAAGAACCGAAACGGTCATATTTTTGAAAGATTCAATCTTGGCTTTTACCTTACCGAATACGAAACAGAACAGCTCCGCAAGGCACTACTGAAGGAAACATGACACACATTTGTCAGCCTTTGGAGAAATATTACCTTATCCCAAAACGAGGGCTCACTCATCACTACGACTGTACATATACTGATTCTCACAGTCACAAGGAGCAATTAGGAGAGCTCCAGAAACTCTATTGCACGGCACTTGCAGGAAATTATTTGAATAAGCCAAAATGTCACAGAGATGTGGCTTTTCAAAGATGCATAAGTTAGTTCAGCCTAACTTTTTGCTTTATATGTTTAGACAAATCTAACAAAAAAGGAATGATAGCAATGTTAGCATACAAGAACTCTGGGGACAGAAATGCCAGTTTATACAACTACCTCATGCGAAAGGATTATGAGGCATATAAAAAGATGTACAAACTTATTCAACTGATTGTGAAAGCTAAGACAGTAGCTAAGTTTGCAACGAACACTGAACTGGTACCGAAGGACGAAAGTGTGTTAATTGTGTCAACCCTCACCTACTCTAAAAATTCGTTTTTAGGCAAGGTTAAGGCATTTTTCAGGAGATTTGCAGGCTTCCATCTCTACAAGGAATATCTGAACTTCCTGTGGCAGAATGCTTGGACGGTGTTGAAAAACACCACCCTGAAAGCATCATTCCCATTAACTTATACCAAATGTGCAAAATCGGAGGTGTGATAAAATGTCATTTTTTGAAAACACTCGCAAGCCTGAGGGGTTTGGCGGGAAAATTATGGTTGATATGATGAACATTGGACATAGTGCCGTGGCGAGGTGGGGACTTCGCTTTTTGAAACTTACTCCGGACGACAAGGTGTTGGATTGTGGCTGCGGTGGCGGAGCAAACATTAAAAGAATGCTGAAAAAATGCCCGCATGGTATTGTAAAAGGCATCGACTATTCAACCGTCAGCGTAGAAAAATCAAAGAAAGTCAACAAATCTGCCATTACAAAAGGACGCTGCACCGTATTGTGTGCAAGCGTATCAGAGTTGCCGTTTGAATCGGAGCAGTTCGATGTGGTCACGGCCTTTGAAACAATCTATTTCTGGCCCGACTTGTCACAGTGCTTTAGGGAGGTTTGGCGAGTGCTGAAACCTGGCGGAACCTTTCTCATTTGCAACGAAAGCAACGGCGATACAAACAAGGACGAAAAGTGGACGGATATAATAGACGGTATGACCATCTATAAGGACACTGAATTAAATGTGTATTTGGAGCAGGCCAAATTTCAAGATATTCAGATACACAAGAATAAAGCGGGCTGGCTGTGCGTCACAGCACGAAAATAAGGAAATAAAGCATGAGCATTTTTGCATATACAAGCTCTCTATCACGAAAAAGAAATTCGCCTTGCCGTAGGATGTGCTTCGAAAGAAAATCGAAAAGAAAAATCTCCATCGTGGTGTATTTATGCCTACCGACCGCAAGATGTATTATGAAACAGTCACGGTGAACGGCTTTTCATGTCTCATAGTAATGGAGAAAAAAATCTGATTCTGCCGACCTTCCGCAAGCTGATGTTTGTTGACTGCAACAAGCCGTTCTGGAAAAAGCTGATGTACAAAGCATTCGTTCGGGCGAAATGTGGCTGTGACAAATGGCACATTATGAGATGATAGTTGCACCTTACAACAAAGATAAGCCCACCTATTATGAATTTACGGCATAACTGGCAGCGGAGGAGCTACTCAACACAAGTCTGATACGAACGTTCAACTGCGTGGACGACTGCAAATGCGACTATATTATCTGTGGTGATAAAGACTCATACTTAAAGAAGCATTCCGAATACTGGGACCAGGCGGGATTCAGAAGACACAAATACAAACGCAACTCAAAGGCGGTGAAGCAAATGGAAATATTATTCGGAATATTGATTCCCTTTCTCGGAACGACGCTCGGCTCGGCGTGTGTTTTATTTATGAAAAAGTCACTTGGTGTTTCGGTGCAGCGTGCACTTGCGGGCTTTGCCGCAGGAGTTATGGTTGCGGCATCTATTTGGAGCCTACTGATTCCAGCGATAGAGCAAGCGAAAAATATGGGCAAGCTCTCCTTCCTCCCCGCCTTTATCGGATTTTGGTTCGGTGTGCTGTTTTTGCTCATGCTTGACCGACTGATTCCACATCTTCACATAGGGAGCGACCAGGCAGAAGGGCCAAAAAGCAAGCTCGGTCGCACCACTATGATGGTGTTGGCGGTGACACTGCATAACATTCCCGAAGGAATGGCGGTGGGTGTGATGTATGCGGGCTTTCTTGCGGGAAATACGCAAATTACGGCGGCGAGTGCACTCGCCTTATCAATAGGCATTGCCATTCAGAATTTTCCCGAAGGTGCTATAATATCCATGCCTCTCCGAGCCGAGGGCGAAAGTAAAGGCAGAGCATTTCTCGGCGGCGTCCTTTCGGGAATAGTTGAGCCTATCGGCGCAGTACTGACACTCCTTGCGGCACAGCTCGTGATTCCGGCATTACCGTATCTTTTTAGCTTTGCCGCGGGTGCAATGCTCTATGTTGTGGTAGAGGAGCTAATTCCCGAAATGTCGCAGGGAAAGCATTCCAACATAGGAACGGTTTTCTTTGCAGTCGGCTTCAGTGTGATGATGATGCTTGATGTGGCACTGGGATAAGATTAGAGAAAACATTATGATATTCATTCGTTGAAATGAAACACAAGATTGAGAAAAACACCGTACAGGAAACGCTGATTGTTCCACTGTATTCCCGAAAGCTGTGCTTGGAGTTGTACCCCATGGGACGAAACTGCGGTGTGACTGATTGACCAAATCGACTACGAATTTTCAGAAGCCGAGAAGAATTCTCACAGCCTGATTCAGCGTTTCACTCGTTGGTGAAGTGGCTACTACGCCGAAGTAAGAGGTATCCAATATTTCTTACTTCGGCGAACACATTTATACATACAGTCTGAAACAAGGTATCGACGACTTCCTCGCCCCTTACAAAGTTCTCCGTGTCGGTCTGGACAAAGAACTGGAAGGGTGGCGTCCCACAGCGAAACAGCAAGACAATCCTCAAAGGTACCAATAATAGAAACTCAACCGATTAAACAAATATCCCCAGTTTAACGATTATGGTAGAGCAGAAAGCCACAATCCCTACAAAATGCACGAACCCCACCGCAGAATTGCTCTGTGGCGGGGTTCGTTTATGCTCTGGAATGGTGAAAACCTTGATTTCATGCGGTTTTCAGGCATAGAAAAAGTCCACCGCAATTCTATCAAAATTACGGTGGACTTATGGCGGAGGACAAGGGATTTGAACCCTCGCGCCGGTTTCCCGACCTACTCCCTTAGCAGGGGAGCCC
>OGKG01002090.1_pt1 | contig 21874 bp, 19 predicted proteins | sample 1572201 | NCBI WGS metagenome assembly OGKG01 (sample SAMEA2582146, study PRJEB24529) | metagenome | biome: Human gut stool | place: China | collected 2011 | reverse complement strand
CCTACAAGGGCAAGTACTGCAAGCCCTGCGAGAGCTTCTGGACCGAGAGCCAGCTGGTGGACGGCAAGTGCCCCGACTGTGGCCGGGAGGTCCAGGATGCCGAGGAGGAGGCCTATTTCTTCCGCCTCTCCAAGTATGCCGACCGGGTCCGGGACCTGCTGGAAAACACCGACTTCCTGGAGCCCCGGAGCCGGGTCAACGAAATGGTGAATAACTTCATCAAGCCGGGACTGGAGGATCTGTGCGTCTCCCGGACCAGCTTTACCTGGGGCGTGCCTGTGGACTTCGACCCGGGCCATGTGGTATACGTATGGATCGATGCCCTCTTCAACTACATGACGGCTCTGGGCTTTGAGAACGACCGCTATCACGACCTGGAGAAGTTCTGGCCCGCCGATGTCCACTTTGTGGGCAAGGAGATCGTCCGGTTCCACTCCATCATCTGGCCTGCCATGCTTATGAGCCTGGATCTGCCCCTTCCCAAGAAGGTTTTCGGCCACGGCTGGCTGCTGCTGGACGGCGGCAAGATGTCGAAGTCCAAGGGCAACGTGGTGGACCCCTATGTGCTGGCCCAGCGCTTCGGTGTGGATGCCCTGCGGTTCTTCCTGCTGCGGACCTTCCCCTTCGGCTCCGACGGCAACTTCTCCAATGAGGCCCTGATCTCCACCATCAACGTGGACCTGGCCAACGACCTGGGCAACCTGGTGAGCCGCACCGTTGCCATGGCCCAGAAGTACTTTGGGGACCGGCTGCCTGCGGAGCAGCTGGAGGATGCGCAGAAGGACGGGGAGCTGGTATCCATGGTCTCTTCTCTGCGGGATAAGTACGAGGAGCAGATGGAGAAATTTGCCTTCCAGAACGCCCTGGGTGAGATTTTCAAGGTCATCTCCCGGGCCAACAAGTATATCGACGAGAACGCCCCCTGGGTCCTGGCCAAGGACGAGGCCCAGAAGCCGAGGCTTTCCCGGGTCCTCTACAACCTGCTGGAGACTGTCCGCATCTGCGGCGGTCTGCTGGAGCCCTTTATGCCCGACACCTCTGCCGAGATCGCCAAGCGCCTGGGCGGTGCCGACATGACCTGGGACAGCCTGAATGTCTTTGGCACCCTGAGCCGGGAAGTGGCAGCCGTGGCCGGTCCTGCCCTGTTCCCCAGAATCGACATGGATAAGGAGCTCAAGGAGCTGGAAGAGCTGAATAAGCCCGCCCTGCCCCCTCTGGAGATCGAGCCCTACACCGAAGAGAACGTAGACTTCGATACCTTCTGCAAGAACGAGCTCCGGGCGGTGAAGGTCAAGGCCTGCCAGAACGTAAAGAAGAGCGACAAGCTCCTTCAGTTCACCCTGGACGATGGCACCGGCACCGACCGCCAGATCCTCTCTGGCATTGCCAAGTACTACAAGCCCGAGGAGCTGGTGGGCAAGACCCTGGTTGCCATTACCAACCTGCCCCCCAGAAAGATGATGGGCAGAGAGTCTGCCGGCATGCTCCTCAGCGCCGTTCACAAGGAGAACGGAGAGGAGAAGCTGAATCTGGTGATGCTTTCGGACGCCATCCCCGCAGGCGCGAAGCTGTGCTGACATAAGCTGTTTTGACGGCCCGGTGACTTCGGTCACCGGGCCGTCATTCATACCAATAAAGAACGCCGAAGGATCCGTTTTGGGATTCCTTCGGCGTTGTTATGATATTTGGCTTGACTTTCCTCATCCGTCAGGGCTTCGCCCTGCCACCTTCCCCGGCGGGGAAGGCTTGGGAGGGTTATTCTAACTCAAAGGCACCTGTATACAGCTGATAGTAGGTGCCCTTCTGGGCAATCAGATCGTCGTGGGTGCCCCGCTCGATGATGCGGCCATGGTCCAGGACCATGATGCAGTCGGAGTTGCGGACGGTGGACAGGCGGTGGGCGATGACGAAGACTGTCCGGCCCTTCATGAGGGCATCCATACCGGCCTGGACCAGGGCCTCGGTGTGGGTATCGATGGAGGAGGTGGCCTCGTCCAGGATCATGACGGGGGGATCGGCTACGGCGGCCCGGGCGATGGCAATCAGCTGCCGCTGGCCCTGGGACAGGTTGCCGCCGTTGGCGGTGAGCATGGTGTCGTAGCCGTCAGGCAGTCTCGTAATGAAGTCGTCCGCGTTGGCCAGCTTGGCGGCGTGGATGCATTCCTCGTCGGTAGCGTCCAGCTTGCCGTAGCGGATGTTGTCCATGACGGTACCGGTAAACAGGTTGGTCTCCTGGAGTACCACGCCCAGAGAGCGGCGCAGATCCGGCTTGCGGATCTTGTTTACGTTGATGCCGTCGTAGCGGATTTTGCCGTCGGCAATGTCGTAGAACCGGTTGATAAGGTTCGTAATGGTGGTCTTACCGGCACCGGTAGCGCCTACGAAGGCGATTTTCTGACCGGGATGGGCATAGAGGGTCACATCGTGGAGGACGGTCTTCTCCGGCACATAGCCGAAATCCACATGCTCCATGGTGATGTCGCCTTTTAGCTCCGTGTAGGTGACGCTGCCGTCAGCCTGATGGGGGTGCCGCCAGGCCCAGTGGCCGGTGTGCTCCGGGCACTCGTGGACAGTGCCGTCGGCATCGATGTGGGCGTTCACCAGGGTCACGTAGCCCTGGTCTTCCTCCGGCGCTTCGTCCATCAGGGTGAAGATCCGCTCCGCACCGGCCAGCGCCATGACGATGGCATTGATCTGGTTGGAGATCTGGGAGATGGGCATATTGAAGCTGCGGCTCAGGACCATGAAGGCCATCAGACTGCCGAGGGTCAGGAAATGACCATCGGACTTGATGCAGATCAGGCCGCCGAAGATCGCCAGGACGGCATACTGCACATAGCCCAGGTTGTTGTTGATGGGGCCCAGCATATTGGAGAACTTTCCGGCGTTGTAGGCATTGGCCCGGAGCTCTTCATTGATCTTATCGAAGCTTTCCTTGCAGACTTCTTCGTGGTTGAAGATCTTGACCACCTTCTGGCCGGAGATCATCTCCTCGATATAGCCGTTGACGGCCCCCAGGGCCTTCTGCTGGCCGATGAAGTAACCGGCGGATTTGGAGGCCAGGACCTTGGTCACATAGATAATGAGGGCCACGGTAAAGGCCATGACGATGGTCAGGATCCAGGAGGTGTCAATGAGGTTTATGAGGACCACGATCAGAGTCACCAGGGAGGAAACGCACTGGGGAAGGCTCTGGGACAGCACCTGGCGAAGGGTATCGATGTCGCTGGTATAGCGGGACATGATGTCACCGGCAGGATGGCTGTCGAAATACCGCAGGGGCAGCCGCTGCATCTTGGTGAACAGATCGTCCCGGATGGTCTTCTGCACGCCCTGGGTGACGCCTACCATCAGATAGTTATAGAGGAAGGAGCCCAGAATGCCCAGGCCGAAGATACAGGCCAGCTTGGCAAGATAGCCAAACAGGGGAGAAAAGTCTGTGGAGCCCCTCTCCACCATGGGCAGGATATAGTCGTCTACCAGAGGACCCAGGGCCCGGCTGCCTTGGGCTTGGGCCACAGAGGCCAGCAGAATGCACACCAGCACAAGGACCAGGGTGGGGGTGTATTTTTTCAGATAGCTCAGCAGACGCAGAAGGGTCTTCTTGGGGTTGCTGGCTTTGCGGCCGTCGCCGCGCATTCTTACAGGAGGCATTAGTCCTCACTTCCTTTCTGCTGAGATTCATAGATGCCCCGGTAGAAGTCGGATTCTTTCATGAGGCGTTCGTGATTGCCCACACAGGCCACATGGCCGTTTTCCATGACCAGGATGATGTCGGAATCCTGGATGGAGGAGATCCGCTGGGCGATGATGAGCTTGGTGGTACCGGGAATTTCTTCCTTGAAGGCCTTGCGGATCATGGCATCGGTGTGGGTATCCACAGCGGAGGTGGAGTCGTCCAGAATCAGGATCTTGGGCTTTTTCAGCAGGGCCCGGGCGATGCACAGCCGCTGCTTCTGGCCGCCGGAGACATTGGTGCCGCCTTGCTCGATGTGGGTGTCGTACCCATCGGGGAAGGAGCGGATGAACTCATCGGCGCAGGCCAGCTGGCAGGCATGGACCAGCTCCTCGTCAGTGGCGCTGGCGTTGCCCCAGCGCAGGTTCTCTTTGATGGAGCCGGAGAACAGGGTGTTCTTTTGCAGGACCATGGCCACGTTGTCCCGGAGGACCTCCAGGTCGTAGTTGCGGACATCCCGGCCACCGACCTTTACGGTGCCCTCAGTGGCGTCGTACAGCCGGGGGATCAGCTGGACCAGAGTGCTTTTGGAGGAGCCGGTAGCGCCCAGAATACCCACGGTGGATCCTGCGGGAATGTGCAGTTCCACATCCTGCAGGGCGGGCCGCTTGGCCTTGGCGGAGTAGCGGAAGGAAACATGGTCAAAGTCGATGGAGCCGTCGGCCACTTCCTTCACGGCGTTTTCGGGAGAGGCCAGGCTGGGCTCCTCCACCAGGATCTCATAACACCGGCGCAGGGGAGAACGGGCCATGATCGTCATGACGAACACCATGGAGAACATCATCAGGGCGGTGAGGATCTGGGTGGTGTAGGTAAACATGGAGCTCAGCTCACCGGTGGTCAGGCCCAGATTGGCATTGTTGCCGGAGGCAACCACCAGGTGAGCGCCGATCCAGGAGATCGCCAGGATGCAGCCGTAGACACAGAACTGCATAACAGGGTTGTTGACAGCCAGGATATGCTCGGCCTTACAGAAATCCCTGTAGATGGATTGGGAAATGGCGGTGAACTTGTCCACTTCCTTGTCTTCTCTTACGAAGCTTTTGACGACCCGGATGCCGTGGACATTCTCCTGGACCACGGTATTCAGCCGGTCATAGGTTTTGAACACCCGGTCAAAGATGTTGAAGACCAGGGGCACGATGCCCAGCAGCACCACCGCCAGAATGGGGATGGCCACAAAGTAAACAGAGCTGAGCTTGGGGCTGATGCGCAGGGAGGACACCATGGCGAGGATCAGCATCATGGGGCAGCGGATGGCCATACGGATGCACATCTGGAAGGCCATCTGCAGGTTTGCCACATCGGAGGTCAGCCGGGTCACGATGGAAGCGGAAGAGAATTTGTCGATGTTGGCGAAGCTGAAGTCCTGCACCTTGTAATACATATCATGGCGCAGGTTCCGGGCGAAACCCGTAGCCGCTTTGGAGGCGTAGGTGGCGGATAGGATGCCGAAGGACAGAGAGGCCACAGCGCAGAGCATCAGAAGCAATGCCTTCTCCACCACGATATTCATGTTTCGGGCGGCGATGCCGTAGTCATACAGGTCCGCCATCACCAGGGGGATGGTGACCTCCATGGACACCTCGCCCACCATGGCCAGGGGTGAGACCAGGGCAGTCCATTTGTATTCCCGGATACACCGGGCAAGTCGTTTGATCATTTGGTAAATTCCTCCTCTGGAATGTGAAAGTCCGGGGATACATTGCGCATGGCCCGCAGAAGATAGCTTTGGAATTGGGCAGCCTCCTCCGGAGAAAAGCCCGTCAGAAGGTTTGCATCTGCTTGACGGATGACCTCCGCCAGAGCTTCACAGCACTGCTTCCCCTTGGGCAGCAGATAGCAGAGCTTTCGCCGCCGGTCCTGAGGGTCCGGCTTCTGGGCGATGAAGCCCTTTTTCTCCATCCGGGACAAAAGACCCGATACGGTGGGATGGCTCAGCCGGAATTTCTCCTCTATGTCTTTGGCACAGGGAGGCTGGGCGCAGCGATCTAAGTATCCCAGAATGAACCCCTGGGCAAAGGTCAGATCCATGCCGGACAGCGCCTGGTTCATGTTCTGTCCCATGGCGCAGCTCAGCACCCGGAACATATGGCCGTAGGTCAGCAAATGATCCCTCCTCTCAAATTAGGTAGCAAGCTACGCAATATTCTAGCACGATTTCGAAAAATTGCAAGTGGGTTGAAAAAATTAACACTTCATTCAAAAAAGACGTTGAAAAATAAGAAAACCCTCTCCTTACGAGAGGGTGTCAGGGCGAAGCCCTGACGGGTGAGGGGCGGTACCAGGTCGGACCTTGTACCGCCCCTCTTCCGCCGCTGCGGCGGCACCTTCCCCCAAGGGAAGGTCAGGGAGCTTATTTTTTCGCCGAATCAATGGATTTTCCAAACACGAAGAACCGCTGATACAGAAACTCCGTGGTGAAGTTCAGCAGCATATTGAGGATGGTCACCAGATACTCGTTCCACAGCAGCGTGGAAGCCAGGTAATTTCCCAGCCCTGTGGAGAGGGGGGTAAACACGGCATAGTAGGCAGCCACCTTCGCCATAGCCACCGGCACATTGGCGGCGGACTGGAAGGTGAACTTCCGGTTCAGGGTGAAGTTCCACAGCACGCTGAGAACCAGAGCAGCCAGGTAGCAGGGCCAGTAGGGAAGACCGGTGAACTCATTGAGCAGGGCGAAGACCGCCATCTCGATCACCGCCGCGCTGACGGAGCAAAGGGTGAACTTGAGGATGCGGGTGAATTCTTTCATGGGTTACCTCTTTCTTATAAAAACTGCCCCGGAGACCCGGGGCAGAAAATAGAAATTGCTTACTTCACAGTCACAGAGGTGACGTGGGGCTGGAGGCCATTGTACCAGTACAGGAAGCCACCCACGTCGATCTTGTCGCCTACCTTCAGGTTGGTGACGGTGTTGTACACATCGGTGTCCTGGTCACAGAGGTAGCTCTCTACGGTAAAGGTGTAGGTGCCGGTGCCGTCGGAAACGTTGAAGTACAGGTCGCAGTTGTCGCCAGCCTTGCCGGAGCCGTCCCAGTTGTACAGGAAAGCGGCACCCTCATCGTTGGCGGCCTCCACAGTCAGGTCCCGAATCTCGACCTTCTCATTCTGGCTGTCGATCAGGTTGGTGGCGGCCAGGCCTCCGGTGATGTCGGTGGGAGCGGCAATGTAGGAGCCCTCCAGAATTTCAAAGGTGGCATCTACGATCTCCACCTCGCCGGACCACTCGGCCTTGAAGCCGTTGACCCGGATGTGGGTGCCTTCTGTCAGCTTGGCGGCATCCTCTTCGGAGCACTCCATGTTGTACAGGAAGTAGGCGCCGTCTTCGCTCTGGGCGTAGACGGTGATCTTGTTGTCCCACCAGGACTGATGGGCCTGAACGTAGGTCTCTACGCACACGGGGGTGTCTACGGGGGCGGCCATGTATTCGGCGTAGCTCATGGACTCGGCCTCGGGCAGGACGGTCTCCACGGGAGCCTGGTCAGCGGTGGTCTCGGTGGTGGCGGGAGCCTCGGTGGTAGCAGGGGCCTCGTCCTTCTTGCCGCAGCCAGCAAAGGCGGCCAGCAGGGAGAGGGCCAGCAGCAGGGCAATGATCTTTTTCATTTTGAATCTCCTTAAGATATTCTGATTTGCGTATTCCACGCAAGGGTATTATACCGGGAAACGGAGGAAAAATCAATGGTCGGCGGGATTATTTCTTTGTTAAGGTTTCCGCTTCCGCTGCCGGAGAAAGACGGCGGCCAGTCCGGCCCAGCTGAGCCCTAAGGCCCACAGCAGCACCTTCGCCTCAGTGGGAAGGGGGCCAAGCTCCGATGTCCCCGGGGTCACAGCAATGGCATCCAGCCGGTAGAGGGCGCTGACGTTTTCGTAGATTTTCTCCAGGCCTTTGTCAGAGGTGTCCTGCTTCCGCCGCACCGCTTTGGCGGTGTCCTCGATGAGCTGCCCGGCGGCCAATCGCACAGAGGCGGAGCCGTTGAAGACGGGGGTCACGAAGGTATCCTCCAGGTGGTCCAGCAGAAGCTGAGAGGCCTGGATCTTCACATCGTAGTGAGCATCGTTGTCTTCTCCGGCCCGGGAGAGGTAGTCAAGATAATCGGCGCTTTCCCGGGCATCCGCAGTGACGGGTACATAGCCCTCTGTCTCGGCATAGCCCAGCTGGACATCTGTGGTCAGGAGAAACTGGGCGAAAAGCCAGGAGGCCAGGACCTCTTGGGGGTCCTCTTTGTAGAACAGACAGATAGACGGGCCCTGGGAGATCATTTTTGGGGCATCCACATGGTACTGGGGAATGGGCAGTACGGCCGTCTCAAAGTCTACCAACGTGTCCGCGCTGATGTCCAGCAAGGGAGCGTGGGTGCCTACCCAGGTGGCTCCGGCGGTGGAGTCGATGGCGAAGATGCACTGCCCGGCGTTGAAGAAGTTGGCGGGATAGCTGGAAATCTTGAAGGTGGAGAAGGCACCGGTGGCAGTGTGCTGCGCTACTGTTTTCAGGATTTCCTTGGTGTCCTCATTCCATAGCTCTACGGTGCCGTCGGCCCGGGCGTAGCCAGCTCCCTGTTGCTGCAAAGCCTGGATCATCATATTGTCTGTGGACTTGTAGATGAAGGGGATCAATACCTTCTGGCCGTTGACCTGATAGGTGCCGTCGGCGTTTTTGGCCATGGCGGCCTCGCTGACCTGCCAGACAAAGTCCCAGGTCAGGGTTTCCGGCAGAGTGAAGCCCAGCTTCTCCACAAAGACCTTGTTGACATAGCAGGCTTCCGTGGAGCGCATATAGGGGATGGCAACAGTCTGACCATCAATGGTGCATTCTTTCAAATAGGTGTCTACGATTTCCTTTGGGCCCTCATACCGGAGCTTTTCGCCCCCCAGGCCGAAGCGGGGGTCTGTCAGGAGGCTGTCCAGGCCCACAACGGTTTTTTCACCTGTGAGATAGGTGGCAATGTGGTCCGGGTAGGTGATGCATACGTTGGGGGTGGTGTTTGTGGAGATGTTGGTGATGACGTCATTGTAGATCCGGGTGTAGTCGGTGTACAGCCGCATATTCACGGTGATGTTGGGGTAGAGCCCTTCAAAATCCCGGATGGCCTGCTCGTATACGGCGGTCTGGGCCTTGTTGGTGTCGTTTTTGGCCCAGAAGGTGACGGTGTATGGCTTGCTCTCGTCGAATTCTTCCGGGGCAGTGAAGTTTTCGGCTGCCCCGCCGGTGCCTTCTGCCAGGGTGCCGTGGCAGCCGGTGAGCAGCAGGCAGAGGATCAGCAGAAAAGAAAGTGCTTTTTTCATCCCTTGGTGCCTCCTCTGGCCACACCGGCCATGATCTTCTTCCGGAACATGAGGAACAGCAATATCAGCGGCAGAGAAATGACCACCACCGCCGCCATCATGGCAGGAATGTTCTCCCGGCCAAAGCCGTTTTCCCGGATCTCCTGGATGCCCACAGACACCAGGAAGAAGTTCTGGTCGTCGGTAATGAGCCGGGGCCATACGTAGCTGTTCCAGCACTCGATGACCTTCAGAATGGTGACGGTCACGATGGTGGGCTGGCACATGGGGATCATGACCTTCCACAGGTACTTCAGGTCCGAGGTGCCGTCTACCTTGGCGGCATAGTACAGCTCGTCCGGCACCTGGGAGAAGTTCTCTTTTAATAGGTAGATATAGAAAACCGAGGTCACCGAAGGGAGGATCAGGCCTAAGAAGGAGTTGCGCAGGTCCAGATTGGTAATGGTGACAAAGTTTGTGATGACCACCAGCTCCGTGGGGATCATCATTAAGGAGAGAAACAGGGTGAAGATCAGGTCCCGCCCGGGAAACCGCAGCCGGGAGAAGGCGAAGGCCGCCAGCACCGTCACAACGAGCATCAGCCCGGTGGTGACCACCGTGAAAATCAGGGTATTCAAGAAGTATCTGGCCAGTGGCACCTGAGAGAAGGCACTGGCATAGTTTTCCAGGGTGGGGTACAGGGTGAAGAGCTTGGGGATATACTCGCTGTTGTAGCTGCCGTAGCTCTTGACGGAGGTCAGCAGCATCCAGTAGAAGGGAAAGAGGACCAAAATGGCCCATAGGGTCAGCAGCAGACCAATAAAGAAGGTGCGGACGCGCGTTTTTCGCTTGGCAGCTGCTTCAATTTGTTCGTAATCCATGGCGGCACCTCATACATAGTGTACGTGCTTCTTGCTTACCAGCAGGTTGACGCAGGTGATGGTCAGCACAATGGCAAAGAGGAAAATGGCAGCGGCGGAGGCGTAGGAGGGGTAACCGCCGGAGCGGCCGTAGAGCATATCGTAGACGAAGCCTACCAGGGTGTTCATGCCCGCGGCGTTCAGGTCTGTGCCGAAAAGGGCCACTGCGTCGGAATAGGCCTTGAAGGCCCCGATGAAGCCGGTAATGATGAGATAAAACAGGCTGGGGGAGATCATAGGCAGGGTGATGCGCCAGAAGATCCGGCTCCGGGAGGCCCCATCGATCCGGGCGGCGCTGCGATACTGCTCATTGACGGAGGCCAGACTGCTGGTGAGGATCAGAATTTTGAAAGGCATGACGATCCACACGGTGTACAGGCACAGCACCAGCATCTTTGCCCAATAGGGCCCGGAGAGAAAGTCCACGCTGGAGATGCCCAGGGTGTTCAGCAGCAGATTGATGAAGCCGTCAGAATAAGCGGTCTTTTTGAATAGGATCATGAAAACCAGGCCTACCGCCAAGGTATTTGTCACATAGGGCAGGAAGAAAACAGTCTGAAACAGATCCCGGAGCTTTTGGATGGAGCTGAGGCACAGGGAAATCAGCAGGGCCAGCCCGGTGGACAGGGGTACGGTTATGACCACCAGCAAAAAGGTGTTTTTCAGAGCCTGCAAAAAGTAGGGGTCCCGGAGAACATATTGGTAGTTATAGAGACCGACTCCCGTATAGGTCTGGGAAGCGAAGTTGTAATTCTCCTGGAAGGAGTAGACGAATACATCGATAAGAGGGTAGATCAGGAAAAAACCCAGGAAGAGGAAGGCGGGCAGAAGGTATAGAAAGCCTTTGTAATTTTTCTGCTCCATGGCTCATCCTCTCAGCCGCTGGCCGTCGGCACCGAAGAGCAGGACCTTGCCGGGCTTCAGACGGAAGCGGACGATATCCGGGTGACTCTGCTCAGTCCCGTCAGACTGGATAATGGCCCGGAGGGTCCCGGCCTCACAGGCACCGTTTTCGCAGACGATGCTTACATCCCGGCCCATGATCTCCACCCGGTTCAGCTTGCAGGCGAAGGGACCGTCAGTTTCGGGCAGAAAACCCTCGGGACGGATGCCCACGGTGACATCTTGGTCGGAAATGCCGGGGACGGAGAGTACATCGTCTTCCCCAATGAAGAGGTGCCCCCCCTGGACCCTGCCCCGGAACAGATTGATGGGCGGGGTGCCCAGAAACTTGGCCACAAAGAGGTTGCTGGGGTCATCGTAGACCTGCTGGGGCCTGCCCACCTGCTGAATGACGCCCTCCTTCATCACCACGATCTGGTCGGAGATGCTCATGGCCTCCTCCTGGTCGTGGGTGACGAAGACGGTGGTGATTTGGGTTTCCCGCTGAATCCGGCGGATCTCCTCCCGGGTCTGGAGCCGGAGCCGGGCATCCAGATTGGAAAGGGGCTCGTCCAGCAGCAGAACGCTGGGCATTTTGACAAGAGCCCGGGCAATGGCCACCCGCTGCTGCTGACCGCCGGAGAGCTCGCTGGGCTTTCGCTCCATGAGTCCGTCGATTTGCACCAGCCTGGCGGCTTCCAGGGCCCGGCGCTTCATTTCCTCCTTGCTGAGCCGGTCCTTTCCCTTCCGGTTTTCCAGGGGAAAGACGATGTTTTGCAGCACAGTCATATGGGGATACAGAGCATAGTTCTGAAACACCAGCCCAACTCCCCGGTTCTCTGTGGGAAGCTGGGTCACGTCCTTGTCCCCGAAGAGGATCTTGCCGCTGGTAGGCGTCTGGAGCCCGCAGATCATGTAAAGGGTCGTGCTCTTCCCGCAGCCCGAGGGGCCCAGAAGACCGATGAGCTGCCCATCCGGAATCTCCAGGGAGAAGTCTGATACGGCGGTCACCTCGCCCCCGGCCTTTTTGTTTCGGTTGGGGAATTTCTTGGTCAGATTCTGAAGGGTCACGTTCATGGTATCCCATCCTTTTTTCGTTATGGTGCCATTATATGCCTAGAAATGGATGAATGCAAGGAAAAAGTTCCCTCTGCCGGGAAAAGGCAGAGGGAACTCTTTAAAATAGGAACAACCGGGAGAATAGATCAGGCGATGAGCTTAGCAATGAGGCCTTCCACAATGCCCCACAGAGAGAAGTCCTGGCCGCCGTAGACCAGCATCCAGCTCTGGATGGTATTGTTGAAGAAGTAGGCACCGAAGCCTACCAGCAGCACCATCACGATGCCGTTGATGATGGAGGCCACGATGCAGCCCCGGACACCGCCGTAGGCATTGGCAACGATGGCTGCGCAGCCGCCTTCAAAGAAGCAGGTGAAGGCCAGAGGAATGACTACGGTGGGGAATACGTTCAGTGCGGTGCAGACCAGGATGGTCACGATGGAAGCGGCCAGGCCGCAGATGAAGCCGATGATCAGGGCATTGGGAGCAACGTTGAAAATCACGGGGCAGTCCAGAGCGGGGATAGCACCGGGAACTACCTTGGTGGCGATGCCCTGGAAGGCGGGCACGATCTCGGCAATCAGCATCCGGACACCCAGCAGCATGACGGTGACGCCCATACCGAAGGTGACGGTCTTGGTGAAGTAATAGGTGAAAGCACGGTCGTAGCCCAGGATCTCGGCGGGATTATAGCCGTTGATCCGCAGCAGCAGAGCCATCACAAGGTAAGTAAAGAGGATGACGATAGAGCCGGTGATGGAGACCTCCCGCAGGAAGTTCAGACCCTTGGGGAAGTTCAGGTCCTCAGTGGACTTTTTGGGGTCGCCAACAGCCTTGGCAACACCGGCGGCAATCAAAGACAGGGTGGTGGTGGGGTGAGCGATGGAGAAGGAATCTGTTCCGGTAACCTTCTTTACAAGAGGCCGCATCAGGTTGGGGGCCACGATCATGTAGATTGCGGTGAAGAGTGCGGCCAGGATAATCAGCTTGCCGCCGGTAAGGCCTGCGTCTACGCCAGCGGCGATGAAGACGTAGGGGAACCAGTAAAGCATATGGCCGGTGAGGAACACGGTCTTAAACTTTGTAAACCGGGCAAATAGCAGGTTGATGGCAAAACCGATGATCATAACGATACCGATCTCCGTGCCATACTGGCCGCCAATGTCTACGGAGGTGGAGGCTACAGCCTTGGGCATGATGGTGGAGAAAGCGGTGCCCACATCGGTAACGGTTCCGGAGACAATGCTGACACCCTGATTCAGAACGAAGTAGCCAATGGCAGTCATAAAAGTGCCACGAATGACTTCGGAGGCGGATTTTTTCTGAAGCAGCAGGCCTACAAGAGCAATCAGGGAAATAAAGATAGCGCCTTGTCCGAAGATCTCTTTGACGATAAAATCGAGAACAGCGTTCATACAATACCCTCCTATGAAATTCTTCTATTTTCTTTTACTTTTTCAGCGAATCAAAGTAAGCCAGAACCTTCTGCTCCACTTCCTTGTCATCCATAAAGTTGTTGACAATGACAATGGGTACAGAAGCCCGGTCTTTGATCCGCTCACCCAGCTCAGCGGAAATAAAGATGACATCGCAGTCAGCAGAGCAGCAAGTACCCACATCCCCACAGAAGGTGCGGGCCTTCAGGCCGTGAGCGCTCAGTACGTTGTCGATTTTGATCCGCAGAAACAGTGACGAGCCGCAGCCGAAGCCACAGACAGCTTGAATCTTAGGTTCTCCCATAGTTTGTTCCTCATTTCCTTATTTTATTGAATGCCCGAAGACAATCATCTACAAATTATTCTGGATCAGCTGTTCAAAATCCGGTCCATTTCGTCTACACTGGCGGCGTTTGTCAGCTTTTCCATAACGCCATCGCTGCTCAAAGCCTCCGCTACCGCAGACAGGGCCCGGACATGACTCTCTCGGTCAATGCAGGCGACACATAGAATCAGACGGACAGGATCGTTTGGGCTGCCAAAGGATACAGGCTGCGCCAATGTGACCAGGGCCAGGTCTTCTTTATGTACGGCGGTGGAAGGGGCGGCGTGAGCAATGGCAAAGCCTGGCATAATGACGATATAGGGCCCTAGGTCCTCCACGGCTTTCACCATGGATTCGGTGTATGCGTGCTCAATGCTTCCAGCCTCTTCCAGAACGGCACCGGAGAGACGGATGGCATCTGTCCAGTCTTTGGCCTTCAGGCCGACACGCATGTTTTCTTTTGCGATGATGCTGCCCATGGGGAACATCCTCCTTATAAAAAGCGTTGATCACCGGCAGAGGGACGCAAAACAACAAGCAATACGCCCACTGTTCATTGGTTATTCACAGTATACCACTTGTTTTATCTTTTTTCAAGAGGAATGTGCATTTTTCTGGAAAGAAAATCTGAGACCAGCAGATTCTTATTGAAATTGCTTGTAGGATATGCTATACTTGCAGAAAGATGAGGGCAAATTGACGGTACCACTTGTTATATCAATGGACGGAGGAAAGAATCTTGTGGAAGATGCGCGGAGCAGAAAACCCAAATACACACAACTGGTGCGGCAGCTGGAGCGGCTGATCGGAGAGATAGCTGGCAAAGAGGATACGTGTCTCCCGTCTGAGCGGGAGCTTTGCGAAAAATACGCGGTAAGCCGTATTACGGTGCGCCGTGCCCTCTCCGAGCTGGAAGAGGCTGGGCAGATTTATCGCGTTCAGGGCAAGGGAGCCTTTGTCAAAAGCAAGAAGCTCTCTACGAAGCTCTCAGCGCTGACGAGCTTGACGGAAGATATGCGGGAACTCAATGTGCCTTGCGGCTCTAGAATATTGGCCCTGGAGACGATTCCCGCAGGAAGTAAGGTCGCAAAAAAACTACATATCGATGAAAATACGCCTGTGGTGATGTTGAAGCGGCTTCGCCTGGCGGGGGACAGTCCTTTGGCCATTGAGACCTGTTATTTGCACCCCAGGGTGGGACCTACAGTGTGCCAGTATATTGCCGATGATGTGTCCTTGTATGCCGTCCTTTGGGAGAAGTGCGGTGTTTGCCCGGTATATGCCGAGCAGAGTCTGGAAATTGGGCTCTTGCAGCCCTGGGAGCAGCGGATGCTTGGAGAGAATGCTCCTGTATATGCCATGTTCACGACCCGGCAGGCTTTTGACGCGGAGCACAGCCCTATTGAGTATGTGGAAGGCAAATACCGGGCAGACCGGTATTCCTATCACATCAGTATGACAAGTCAGCATATTTCCGCCCGGCAGAAGAACTGACCGGTAGAAACACAAATGAGTGGAGGAGAAAACATGTACTATCAGATGTATCGGAAAAATGTCAGTGATACCCTGGATGCCATTTTTGAGACCCAAGAGCAGAAGCTCCATGAGGCTGGAATGGTTCTGGCGCAGGTGCTGGAAGGGGATGGGCTTCTATATGTCTTTGGCTGCGGACATTCCCATATGCTGGCGGAGGAACTTTTCTACCGGGCGGGGGGACTTGCTCCCGTGTACCCCATTTTTGAGACGGCGGCCATGCTTCATGAGGGTGCGGCCAAATCCAGCCAGATTGAGCGTATGAGCGGTTACGCCCAGCATGTCATTGCCCGCTATCCCATCGGCCCCAAAGACTGCTTGCTGATCGCTTCTACATCAGGCATTAATCCATTTGGCATGGAGATGGCGGAATTGGCCAGGGAACGGGGAGCCAAGGTTATCGGCATTTCTTCCTTGGCCTATCTGGTGGAGCCATCCCGGCAGAAGGATGGGAAGCATCTGCCGGATTTCTGCGATATCTGCATTGATAACCATGTCCCTCTGGGGGATGCCACCATCGCCGTCTGTGCTGATGGAACCAAGGCGGGCCCCGTGTCTACCATCGCTACCCTGGCCATTGCAAATTCTATTGTTTTGGACGCCTGCGAGATCCTAAAGTCCCACGGCGTGGAGCCCAAGGTTTTCCACAGCGGCAACTGCCCCGGCGCTGACAGCTATAACGCAGCTTTGCTGGAAGAGTATATGCCCAGAGTCCGCCATCTATAAAAATACATAAGGAGAAAAGGAATATGAAAGAAGTACAGTTGACCGTCACCAATCCCAACGGCATCCATGCTCGCCCCGCATCCTTCTTTGTGAACGAAGCCAAAAAATTCCAAAGCAAGGTTATTGTGGAGAACATGGGCTCCGGCAAGAGCAAGGATGCCAAATCCATTCTGGGCGTTATGAGCCTTGCCATGACCAAGGGTACCCAGATCCGCATTACTGCTGAGGGGGACGACGAGGATGCCGCCATCGAGGCCATGAAGACCCTGGTGGAATCCGGCTGCGGGGAATAAGAAGCATACGATCACGGACTGGCTGATAAGAAGGCCGGTCCGTGCTTTTTTACCTTCAAATCAGCAATATGAACAAAATATACACTATAAAATCGTGCAATATTATACAAACTGTTATATATTTTCTCCGGAAAGGTTGTGTTTTGTGGGATTTACTTTTTAAGGATACATGATAAAATAATTCCAGAAACCACCGGAAACGGACGGGAACAAGAATAATTAGGAGGCAATATTATGAAAAACACCAGAAAATGGATCAGCGGCTCACTTTGCGCAGCCCTTGTGCTTTCTATGGGTCTTCTGTCCGGCTGTGGTCAGAAGACCCAGCAGTCCCAGACGCCAGCTGCTGCCTCGGGGGATCAGACCCTGATCGTCTATACTGCCAGAAGTGAGAGCCTGAACAATGCCGTTATCGAGAATTTTGAAGCGGACACTGGCATCCATGTAGAGGTGGTCACCGGCGGAACCGGTGAAGTGCTGAAGCGTGTGAAGTCTGAGGCTGCCAATCCACAGGGGGATATCTGCTGGGCAGCAGACGAAGCTATGCTGAAGGACTACGCCGACTGCTTCGAGCCCTATGTGTCCCCGGAAGACGCCAACATGATGGAGGGCTATAAGAACGTTACCGGCTGCTCCGCTCCCGCCTTCTGTGACCCCACTGTGTTCATCGTCAATACGGATCTGGCCGGAGATATTCAGATCAACGGCTTTGCGGATCTTCTGAACCCCGCGCTGAAGGGCAAGATCGCCGCCGGTGATCCTGTCAACTCCAGCTCCGCCTTCCAGTGCCTGATTGCCGGTCTCTACGATATGGGCAGCGGGGACCCCATGAGTGATGCCGCCTGGGACTGGGCCTCCGGCCTGGTCAAGAATCTGGACGGCGTCAGCCTGAACAGCTCTTCTCAGGTCTACAAAGGCGTGGCTGAGGGCGAGTATGTGGTGGGCCTGACCTGGGAGGACCCAGCTGCCGCCTATGTCCGGGATGGCGTGGCCGTGAAGGTCGTATTCCCTGAGGAAGGTGCTTTGATGTCCGGCCAGTGCGTGTCCATCATCAAGGGCGCGCCTCACATGGAAAACGCCAAGAAGTTTGTGGACTATATGCTGGGTGAAAAGTGCCAGAGCTACGTAGGTCAGAACCTGACCGTCCGTCCTCTGCGCCAGGATGCCAAGCTGAACGACAGCCTGACCCCCTGGGACCAGATCAACCGTCTGACCTCTTACGACGGTGTATGGGTGGCGGCGAACAAGAGCGCTGTTACCGAGAAATATACCGAGTGCCTGGAAAACGCCGGTTAAATTGATGATGTAGCTGTCATTGCGAACCAGTGACCGATGTCGCTGGTGTGGCAATCCCTCGGTTGAAGGAGCCAGCCTGAAAATCTGAGGGATTGCCACGACAGTGTGCGCACTGTCTCGCAATGACTTTTCTATTATTGGAAACCTTGCGAAACAATGAAAAGAAAGGTGATTGAGAGAATATGGGCGCAACCATTACCATAGAAAATGCAGTCAAGCGGTATGGCAAGGAAACCATCATCAATGGGCTGTCTCTGGAGATCAAGCCCGGAGAATTCTTCACCCTGCTGGGACCCTCCGGCTGCGGCAAGACCACACTGCTGCGGATGATCATCGGCTTCAATTCCATTGAGGGCGGCACCTTTAAAATCAATGATCGAGTGATCAACAACATTCCCACCAACAAGCGGAATATTGGCATGGTCTTTCAGAACTATGCCGTGTTCCCCCACATGAACGTTTTCGACAACGTGGCCTTCGGACTGAAAAACCGGAAACTGCCCAAGGAGGAGATCGAAAAGAAGGTCAATGACATTCTGAAGATCGTAAAAATTGACCACCTGAAGGACCGTATGCCCGCCAACCTCTCCGGCGGCCAGCAGCAGCGGGTGGCCCTGGCCCGGGCCATTGTCATTGAGCCGGAGGTGCTGCTGATGGACGAGCCTCTGTCCAATCTGGACGCCAAGCTCCGGGTAGAGATGCGCAACGCCATCAAAAGGATCCAGCGGCAGTTCGGCATTACCACGGTATATGTGACCCACGATCAGGAGGAGGCTCTGGCCGTTTCCGACCGGATCGCCGTCATGAACGGCGGTGTGATCCAGCAGATCGACGCGCCCCACCGGATCTATCAGCGGCCTACCAACCGGTTCGTCTCCAACTTCATCGGCCTGTCCAACTTCCTGGAGGCAGCGGTCAGCCGGAAAGACGGCAAAACGGAGCTGATTTTTAAGGACGGTGGCTACCGGGTGCCTATGGCCCACCTGAGCGGCGATGCCAAGGACGGGGAGACCGTGCTGGCGGCGGTCCGGCCGGAGGAATTCCTGTTCGGCGAAGCCGGAGGAGAAGGCATTCCCGCCAAGGTCCGCAGCTGCGTCTTCCTGGGCAACGGCACCCACTATTTCCTGACCCTCCCATCCGGACAGGAAATCGAGGCCATCCGGGATAGCGACGAGTGGACCAACATTCCCGACGGAACGGCGGTGACCCTGCGGGTCAAGCCCAATCGGATCAACGTGTTCACCGCTGACGGGGACAAGGCTCTGGTCATTCGGGAGGAATTGCTATGAGATACGCTGGAGAGAAGCGCTTCAATGTCTGGACGGCTCTGACGCTGATACTGCTGGCGCTGTTTCTGGCGTTTGTCATCTATCCCATCGGCATGCTGCTGATCAAGAGCCTGTTCACAGACGGGAAAGTGGACTTGAGCTATTTTGTCAAGTTTTTCACCAAGAAATATTACTGGGGATCCCTGGTAAACAGCTTTAAGGTCACTGTGGTATCCACCCTGGTGGCGGCCCTCATCGGCGTGCCCATGGCCTATATGCTGCGCAGTGTCCGGATCCCCGGTTCGGGTCTTATCAATATTCTTATTGTCATTTCTTACCTGTCGCCCCCCTTCATCGGGGCCTATTCCTGGATCCAGCTGCTGGGCAGAAACGGCTTTTTTACGAAGATCCTGAATTCCCTGCTGGGGGTGAAGCTGAATGGTATTTACGGCTTTGCCGGTATTGTGCTGGTATTCTCCCTTCAGTCTTTTCCGCTCATTTACATGTATGTGTCCGGCGCAATGAAGAATCTGGACAATTCCCTCAACGAGGCAGCGGAGAGTCTGGGCTGCAATGTGTTCCAGCGGGTCACCAAGATCATTTTTCCCTTGGTCATGCCCTCTTTGCTGGCGGGCTCCCTGCTGGTGTTCATGCGGGTCTTCTCCGACTTCGGCACCCCAATGATCATCGGTGAGGGCTACAAGACCTTCCCGGTCATGCTCTACACCCAGTTTATGGGCGAGGTCGGCACCAACGATGGCTTTGCCGCCACCATGTGCCTCATTGTCATTGTCATCGCTCTGATGTTCTTCTTTATCCAGCAGCTGCTGGGCAGAAAGTTCTCCTACTCCATGACGGCCCTGAAGCCCATGGAGCCGGGGACAGCCAAAGGCTGGCGAAAGGTATGCGTGTATCTTGCGGTGTATCTCATTGCCCTTGTGGCGGCGCTGCCTCAGATCACCGTGCTGGTCACCTCCTTCATCGGCACCATCAACGGGTCCCTCTTTACAGGAGAATTCACCCTTGACAACTACCGGAATATTTTCGCCAAGGGCAATACGGTAGCCATTACCAATAGCTATCTGTTCGGCTTGACGGCCATTGTGATCGTTGTGGTCTGCGGCATCCTCATCTCCTATCTCAGCGTCCGCAAGCGCAGCGCGCTGACATCGATCCTGGATGTGCTGACCATGTTCCCCTACATCATCCCCGGATCCGTGCTGGGCATTTCCTTCCTCTACGCCTTCAATGGCCCGCCCTTCCTGCTGGGCGGTACGGCACTGATCATCATCATCTCCCTGTCCATCCGGAGAATGCCCTATACCATCCGGTCCAGTACGGCCATCATCGGCCAGATCAGCCCCAGCATCGAGGAGGCCTCCATCTCCCTGGGAGCTTCCCAGATGAAGACCTTCTTACAGGTGACCATCCCTATGATGCTCCCCGGTGTTCTTTCCGGCGCCATTATGAGCTGGATCACCCTGATCAGCGAGCTGAGCTCCTCTGTGATTCTCTACACCAGCAAGACCATGACGCTGACAGTTGCCATCTATTCGGAGGTCATCCGCAGCAACTTCGGCAATGCCGCGGCCTACTCCACCATTCTGACCCTGAGTTCCATCGTGTCCCTGCTGCTGTTCTTCAAGCTCTCGGGCAAGAAGGATCTGAGTGTCTGATTCCCTGCCCTCTCCTGCTTGGAGAGGGGTGGCCCGCAGGCCGGGGTGTGGAGGGGACCCTGAAATGCCCGAACGGGCTTGGTTGAATGGTAGTGCCTTTCCGTTCGCGTAGGGGCCGATGCCCACATCGGCCCGAGGGTTCGACGGTTGGGTGCTGCGTTTGTATTTACCAGTTCCACCCGTAAGGTCTCGGGGCGATGTGGGCATCGCCCCCTACGCGGGTGGGAGACAGTTCCAATTTGTCGGACACTATTCGTGATCGGTGGGGTCCCCTCCACACCCGTCACGGCTTCGCCGTGCCACCCTCTCCAGGCAGGAGAGGGCAGAGGGGTACTCAAAAATCAATGACCCCCAGCAGGTTTAACCCCATCTTCACAAACAGCAACCCCAGCACCAGGAACATGACGATACGGATCTTCCCTCCGCCGCCACGGATGGCGAACCGGGCTCCGATGAAGTTGCCCAGCATGGAGCAGGCCATGGCGGGAATGCCTACGGAGAACAGGATATCCCCATCTATAAAGTAGATCACCATAGAGGCAACATTGGAGGCCAGGTTGGCGATTTTTGCGCAGCCGGAGGACTTGACCAGGGTATAGCCCAGCCCCAGGGAGAAGCCGATGGCCAAAAACGTTCCGGTGCCCGGCCCTACCAGGCCGTCATACAGCCCTACCAGCAGACCAATGCCCATAGAGATCAACACAGTGGCCTTTTTGCCCTTATCCGGCTTTTCTTCCACGCCAAAGTTCCGGGACAGCACCAGAATGACTGCCACCACCGGCAAGGTCCCCACCACGATCATTTGCAGCAGGTCCTCCGGCAGATACACCGCCAGGGAGGTGCCCACGCTGGAGCCCGCCAGGGAGCCCACCGCCGCGGGAATGGCGCAGAGCCAGTTTATATTGCCGGACCTGGCGTATCGCCAGGAGGCCAAGGCCGTGCCGAAGCCGTTGGCAAACTTATTGGTTCCTGCCGCCAGCTTCATGGGGACTCCCGCCAGCAGATAGGCCGGGATGGAGATGACCCCGCCGCCGCCGGCCACGGCATCCACAAAGCCAAATACTACCCCAAAACCAGAACGTAAACCGGTCATCTTCTCCGGTATCCAGCCAACCAGCGGTGCCTTCACCCTCGGCAACTACCTCGGAGCAGTCAAAAACTGGGGTAAACTGCAGGACGAATATAACTGCGCTTACTGCATCGTAAACCAGCATGCAATCACCATCCGTCAGGACCCGCAGGCCCTCAAGAAAAATACCCTCTCTGCTTACGCTCTGATGCTTGCCTGCGGCATTGACCCGAAAAAGAGCATCGCTTTCATCCAGAGCCACGTTAAAACCCATGCAGAACTGGCTTGGGTTTTAAACTGCTACACTCAGTTCGGCGAACTTTCCCGTATGACCCAGTTGAAGGACAAATCCGCGAAACACGCTGACAATATCAATGCTGGACTGTTCAC
>OGKG01002088.1_pt1 | contig 21906 bp, 17 predicted proteins | sample 1572201 | NCBI WGS metagenome assembly OGKG01 (sample SAMEA2582146, study PRJEB24529) | metagenome | biome: Human gut stool | place: China | collected 2011 | reverse complement strand
TGGCTGGTACTTGTCTTCGTATGTGGATATAACAGCAACAGACTATACACCAAGCCTGCACGGGGCCTTAAAAGCAACGGATGCATCAGGAAGAGAGACAGAAGCTTACTGTATGCAATCGACGAAAAGTTCAGCTAAATCTGATACGGCATACAAGGAGGGTCGACAGTGGCTGTCTGATCGCGACACTGCAGCAGACATCGCACTCTTGATGTTCGCATATGGTGGGCGTCGGGCAGATCCTAATTCAGGTGATGGACGAAACACGCAGGATGGAGGTACGTATGGAACTTACATCATAGATGGTAAGCCGGTCATGGGTATCATGGTTGCCGGTCATGTCTATCCTATGACACAGGATGAAGCGAGGGCGTTGACGCAGGCAGCCGTGCATAGTACAGTATCTGACTGCGATATCAGAGCGGTTCGCGGAAAGGTAAGCGGGGAAAGTGTCAATTCAGCATTTAGTCATTTACGGTCGATCTCGGACAATGCCCGTCGCTGGTATGACCAGTATAAGGACTTTAAAGTTGTTGGAAATTATATCGATGCAACGGCAGCTTATAATCCGGAACAGACAATTACGACGCAGGTCTATAACGCAGCAAAAAAGACTTGGGAAATTTATAAAGGCAGTGAACTGACAGATGGTTATAAGGATGCCTCTGGCAACGTCACTTTCCGTGTCGTTTACAGCTCAACCGGCATGTGTAACAAGCTTCTCACAAATGCGAGCTCCGGAGTTGTCACAGTCAAGCATTCCGGCACAAAACTAAATGTGAATGGCACTAACTATTATGACTATCTAACAATTTCGGCAGATGCGTCTAATCAGGCTACATTTACAGCCGATTATGGTGCACTTACATCGACGACTAGAACGATTAAAGATACCTTTACAAACACAGATATAACACAGCACGTATTCGGGCAGACCGTTACAATCACTGCAAGCTATAAGGATATGCAAGGCAAGAAGCTTGCACTTACTGCTAAGACCGGCACCGGTGCCAGTCATACAAAGTATTACGGAGATGGGGATAAAAATGGTGTATCGAACTATGCAGCACGTATCTTTAAGAATACATCCTATCAGGATGCATGTTTTGCATCACCGAACGAATCACTTTCCAAGAGTGCAAGTGTAACAGCAACAGCACAGGGCGTAGGCAGTATCAAAATCCACAAGTATTCAGCTTCGCCGGAAATCACAAATGGTAACTCGTGTTATAGTCTGAAAGGTGCAGAATTTGGCATCTTCAAGACAATGGCGGATGTACAGGCGGGAAAGAATGCAGTTGCGACGATCACAACAGATGCCAATGGTAATGGTTCCGTCGGGAATCTTGCATACGGTACTTATTACGTAAAGGAAACAAAAGCATCACCGGGATACAGAATCAACAATAATGTTTACAGAGAAAAAGTAGACAGTGATATTCCGGTAGCCTTCGATGTGCCGGAGGAAGCTGGAAACGATCCTGCTTCTGTCTTGGTGCAGAAAAAAGATTCCAATGGAACTATATTTTTAGAGGGATGTATATTTGCAATCAAGTATTATGATGTCCAGATGGATACCGATCCGGCGCAGGCGGGGAAGAGTGCAGTTAGAGCATGGTACATAAAAACAAATGATCTAGGAAAAGCGGATATAGGAGATTCTAAATGCATACAAAAAAATAGCGATCCTTTATATTATGATAATTATGGAGTTGCAATAATTCCTCTTGGTACTATCACTGTACAGGAAATTCAGGCACCGGAGGGATATGTATTGGACGATACGATTCATACATTCAGGATTACAGACAATCCAGATGGTATACCTCATATAAACGTAGAAAATGACCGTACAATCTCCAATTTACGAATGAAGCAACCGTTTGAGCTTGTGAAGCTTGCTGAAGGAAGAAAAGACACGACATATCCACTTGCAGAGGCAGGATTCATGGCATGTCGAACCGATGCATTGACAGAAGTTGCAGAAGATTACGAAGCAGGAGAGGACGAAGAGATTGTGATCGATGATGCAGGAAAGTATTATATCTGGGATGCATCAAAGGCTATCGCGCTTACCAGTGATAATAAGACAGAAATGTTTACAGATGAGGATGGTTATGCGAAATCTATTCCACTGGAATATGGCAAGTATATCGTGAAGGAAACAACCGTGCCTCACAATTTCCATCCAATCAAAGAATTTACTGTAAATATCTCGCAGAACTCCGACGAGCCGGTTAAGATGGGATATTTCACAGATAAGAGTTTTAAGGCTTATATCCGGATTATTAAAAAGGATGATAAGACAGATAAGAAGATTCTTTCCGATGCTGCGACATTTAAGATCTGGTCGTACGACGATAACGATTATGTGAGTTTTGATGTAACTGCCGAGGACGGCAGCACAACAAAGGTATCTGAGTTTAAGACAAAAGATGGCGAGCTTATGACACCGGGAACGCTCATGCCGGGCAAGTATCGGATTGAAGAAAGCGAGTGTCCGAACGGATATTATAATAAATTGCAGACAAAGTCTTACGATATCACGATCGATGCGGATGCAGTCTATAAGATCTACGAAACGCCGGAAGGACAGGTCACAGACATGGGTGTATTCGAGTACGAGATCGATAACACAAGTCTGCAGGGCACAATCAAGATTAACAAGAACGGTGAGAAGCGGATCTATAACGAGACGACAAAGGAATTTGAGACATCGACAGTGAAGCTTGCCGGAATAACCTTTAAGGTATATGCAGACGAGGATATCCTGGCACAGGACGGATCAGGCGACACCGTATATCTGAAAGATACGCTTGTAGATACAATCGTAACCGATCAGGATGGTAATGCAGCAACGACGGAGCTGCCACTTGGCAAGTACCGGCTCGAAGAGGAAACGCCAGCGGAATATGAAGTATTAAAACCTGTAAAAGTTATATTATCGTCGGAAGGGGATAAGACTGTATCAACAGATGAAGATGGCAATATTATTGAAAGCATTAAATACGAAGTTACAATTAACAACAAACTTATAACCCCAGATATTCATACAACTGCGAAAGATGCGATAAGTCTTACACACAATGGAAGAAGACGGCACGATTCGGTGATAATTGATACAGTAGATATGAATAAATTAATTATAGGATCAAAGTATCGACTTGAGGGCGTAATCATGTCATATGAAACCAAAAATCCTTTTTTAACGGAGAACGGGAGTAAGGTGATTGCCGCTCGCGAGTTTACTGCAGATGAAACAAATATGGCAATTGATGTTACGTATCCATCTATTGATACGCTCGAATTACTTGGTAAGTCCTTAGTTTGCTTTGAACGCTTGTATCAAATTACAGAGGATGGAGAAATCCTCGTTGCGGTTCATGAAAATATTGAGGATAAGGGACAAACGGTTACATACGATAGTTTTGTCGGTTATATTGATATGCGTGTTAATCTGCTGACGGGAGGTGGAGGACAAAAAGCTACCACAAAGCCAAAAACAGGTGATCCAACAAGGATTTCATTGATACTTGGAGCTGCATTGCTATCTGGTTGCCTTATATTTAGTCTGATTTATAGAAAAAAGAAGGAGGATAAGCGGCATGAAGATTAAAAGGAATATGGCAGCATTGGTGATTGCCGGGTGCATTTTTGCATCCGGCATTCCTGTATATGCAGCTTCGCAGATTGCAGATGCAGATGGAAATCTGTATGCATATTCAATCGAGGATGAGCAGACCGGGGAATCGGATTCTCCAGATGATTATACCTTTGATTTTCAGGATAAGATCGAGGATTCGGGCAAGAAGTACACCCTGAATCATGTAGAGTATTCTGTAATCAGCGCATACGAAGAAAAGTATGGAGACGCGGAGATTCCAGCTACGGAAGTAGTAAAAGAAGATAAGATCAAAGAGAAGGACGGCTATAAGCCGGAGAAGGATGTAATCGAGAAGAATGGTCTGAAGTATAGATACAAAAGTAGTGTATTCTCGGAAAGCAAGGATTCAGTGGAGAAACCGGTTGATCTGCAGAAATATATAGACTCTGATTATATTACCGGCTCCTTGGACGATGTAACAAAGCCGGTTACCATCTCCTATGAATATGAAGGAAAGAACTATACATTATCTTATGATCATACAGAAAAGATATTTGAGGGATGGAAGTCTGGATATTCTATTCAGGGAACCATCTATGATTATGATGCACCAACAATCATTGTAGGCTCTGCTGAGATTGAGCCGACAGAATTTACAACACTTTCGGCTGCAAATCTGCAGTCTTATGTGGCTGCGCAGGGATATGACACAGATACTTATCGTTTTAATACAGCATCATTTGCTGGAGAGCCATATATCAATGCGGATAACAAGACATGCAGAGATTATATTATATCTGCAGAGGTTTATGTCAAGCAATATAGAATGTATTACACCCTGCATGCCACGGAAAAGGAAACATTATACACGGCTGAGAACATATATGAATTGTCAGCAGACGATGCACGTGTGCTTGATACATTGAAGGGAACATATACCGTGAAGGCTACGGCGTATTACGACGAAGCAGCAGAGCAGGAAAAAACGGAAAAATCACTGACGCTTTCGGCAAAGGTTGCAATTGCATTTGGTGTGATCGTCGGACTTGTGTTGATTGCAGCCCTGATATTATATTTAGTGAAAGGGGGAAGAAAGGGTACAGACTATCGGAGCAGAAGAGATTCAAAGAGAGATTATAAGAACTTGTAAAGCAGATAAAAAGAAGAGTATGTCCTATTGACGTTTGGACATGCTCTTTTTTTATGCCAAAAATCAGAAAAAAAGGAGAGTAGAACGTATGAGAAATTTATTTGAGAAGGCAAAGAGATATGGATGGAAGGTGATTGCAGCGGTGGTTGCTTTGGTTACGACCTATGCACCGGCAGTGTGTGCAGCAGAGTCTGCAGATGAAGTCGCAAAGCAGGTAACAAGCCCGCTTAATAGTCTTGTAGATGTGTTGACATCAATCATGGCAGCCGTAGGTGTACTTATGCTTATCAAGAGCGTGACAGAACTTGTAAATGCGATTCAGCAGCAGGATAATTCCGGAATATTCCATGCTGGTCGTGGGATTGCTGCAGCTTTGTTGATGATCAGTATCAAGGTGCTTGTTAAGTTGTTTGGCGTATAAAAAGGAGGGACGTAGATGGGGGTATTAGACACGATATCCACCGTGACTAACTTCTTCGCGAATATTGGAGCAAGCTGTGTAGATATAGTGAATGGTGCATTAGAAGTATTTTCAAAGTTTGTTTTTTCGTCAGCAGATATGCTGACGAAGGACATTCATAGTGAAGAATTCGCTGATTTCTGGGCGGTGGTAGATAATGTTGGAAGTGTGTTAGGAGTTATAGCATCTACGCTGATGGTTTTGCTTTTCCTGATCAATATGTGTACAGATACCTGGGATTCCCGACACGACTTAGATTTGTTCGGTGTAATTAAGAAATGCGCCAAAATGATTGTGGCAATCGCCCTGGTGAATAATGCAGTGCCGATCGTTACTGTCATATTCCAGCTTGGTGCAAAGCTGGCAAAGGTAGTGATGTTTGGCACAGATTCCCAGGGCGTTGTTTATAGCAAACTGAAGCTTGCGACGGATCAGTCCGCATATATTGAATACGGTGTCAGCGGATTTAAAGGATTTCTGATGTTCCTGGTATTTTTGATTGCTGCGATTGCAATCATAGCGTCCGGAGTGATGATTGCTGTAGAGATATATACGCGAATATTTAAGATTTTTATCCTGATTCCATTCTCGACAATATCCTTCACGACATTTGTGATGGGGGATGGGAACCGCGGAAATGAAGTGTTCCATAGTTATCTGAAGTCGATTCTTTCGACAGCTATTGAAGCGTTAATCATTATGGTGTGCCTTAATTTTACATATTCGCTCCTACATGGAGATACGATGCAGAAGCTGATACCGGCAACCAAGACGGAAGCGTCGGAATCAATAACGGTGAATGGGGCGGAGCTAGCGTATCTGCTTGTATCGATCTCAGGAGATACATCGAGCGCAAACAGTGTGTTGAAGGAGCAAAAAGATAACATAAGCCAAGCGGTCAAGGAACTTGTAAATGGAAAAGGACGCGATAAAGCAATCAGCAAATACGGCTGCATAGTCACTTCGGATGGTCAGGTGTTAGAAGCATCCGGAGATTTATTATCAATGTTCACCGATTTAAGTAATGCAGTCGGCGCAGATGATTTGAAAAATAAATCTGTATCGATAAAGCTGTATCCTGCTTTCACATGGTCTGGCGTGTTCTTCACGATACTACAATTTTTATTCCCAATTTTCCTATGTACAGGAGGAGTAAAGAAAGTAGAACAGTTTTCAGCTTATGTATTAGGCAGATAGGAGGATATTATGGAATTACCAATCAATACGGATCCGCAAGATCTGAACAAGAATATGCTCGGTGGGCGCAAATGGTGGCAATATTTATGCATTGCAATTTCGTTTGTAATTGCAATCGTATTTACAATTGTTTTTAGAGGAAAACTTGATTCATCAGTAAACGGCATTATCTGTGCGCTGCTGGTTGTTGTGCCGGGATACATTGGTATCTTTAAGAAAAATGATTTGGATTTCTTTGAATATTATAAAGAGAAGAGAAAGAACCGGCAAAGCAAAAATGTATTTTATTATGTTTCGGATCATGAACATGTGGATTGATGTATGGATGTGAATGAAGAATATAAAAACATGAGGAGGATGTAATTCATGGAGCTGATGAGTGCAGAAGAACTGTATGAGATAAGTTGTATTCCACAAAAAAAAGAGGAATCAATAGCGGACAGATTATTGAGAGCAGCAAGAAACGGATCTGTAGAACTGCTTGTAGATAGTTTGGATGAAGCTACGATTAAAAAATTAGAAGATAAAGGATTCGTCGTACGGGAAATATATTTCTACATAAGCGAAGCATATTATAGATTTCGAATTTGTTGGGGAAAGGATGCACTGGACGTTGCAGACAAGATGGCGGAAGAAACAACTGAGAGGTACACTCACAAAGGGATGTTTTCCAAACTGATGGAGACAGTCAATGATTGATACGAATAGGTGGAATGTAAGACATGAAGTTTTACAACCCGCCTTTTTTGATGCAAAAAAACAGGAGGAACAGAATGGATAAATGGATGATTTACAAGAAATGTGACGATTTCCGCGTAGCAGCACCGAAATCCGTGCAGGATCTTGTTGAGATCAAGGCTATATCCGAAAATGGAATTTTTGAAGTAGGTCGTGGAGGAATCTTCACTAAAACATATAAGTTTTCGGATATCAATTATGCGACTGCATCTGTGGATGAACAGATTGCAATTCTGGAGAGCTGGTGCCGGTGGCTGAATAGCAACTCGGCACCTTTTAAGATTACTTTTAATAACAAAAATAAGAACATGGCTACGCTACGTGAACAGATTCTGCTGCATAAGAAGCTGGATGAATACGATGTGTACCGGGATTATTTTAACGAGAGCATTGAGAAATGCATTACAGCCGGCAGACAGGGCATTGAGCAAGAAATGTACATCACTGTGCGCTACGATGTGTCAAATTCTTATGAAAACGCGAAAGCATACTTTACAACGCTTGAAAACTCTATGATTACAGCGTTTCGAGAGATTGGAAGTACACTTACACCTTTGGATGCAACGGAGAGACTTCGTATTCTTCATGATTTCTATCGCTTTGGAAATGAGGAGTATTTTCAGTTCAACTTCAAAAATGCCGTAGCGCAGGGATTTGATTTCAAAGATGCAATTATCAATACCCGGCTGGATTTTTCTGCAGAAACATATTTTAAGACGGACAATAAGGTTTGTTCCTGTCTGTACTTGAAGCAGCTTCCGGGGAAACTGACAGATCGATTCATTGTAGAACTGTCCAAATTGCCGGTTAAAATGATTTACACCATCGATAACTCTCCGATATCGGACAAGGATGTCGACGACATGCTGAAATCAATCTATCTTGGTATCGAGGAACGCATCCGTAAGCAGAACAAAACGCGAATAAAGCAGATGGATTTTTCCTCTGATATTTCGCTTTCTGTGAAGATGGAGAAGGATACAATCGAAACCTTGATCAAAGAAAAGCAAGAACAGGATCAGCATTTCTTCTATACGCAGATGAATATCTGTGTGGTAGCGGATAATCTGGAGCAGCTCAAAAAGGACTGCGATCTTGTAATCCAGACTGCAAAGAATTTAAGCTGCATCTTCGATTATTCGTATATGAAGCAGAAGGAAGCTCTGAATACCATCCTGCCGATCGGTGTACGGCAGGTCAGTAATGGGAGAAACCTGCAAACCAAAAGTCTTGCAGCGTTATTCCCATTCAATGTGCAGGAGCTTACAATGCCGGGAGGTATGTGGTATGGAACCAATCTTGTATCGAAGAACTTGTGTCTGGCAAATCGGAAAAAGCTTGTAAATCCGCATGCGTTTTATTTTGGTGAAACAGGATCCGGAAAGACAACCGCTTGTAAGCTGGAAATGATGCAGGTGTACCTGAAAACGGATGATGATATTATAGTGATCGATCCTAAAAATGACTATGAAGATGTGTGTGCATGGCTGCGGGGCGGATATGTGAACGTATCTGCGAACAGCCCAAGCCATTACAATCCGTTAGAATACTTTAATGATGGCTCGCGATCAAATATCGCAGATGAGAAAGCAGAGCTGGTTAATTCGCTTGTAGAAACGTGCAAACGTGAGCCACTATCCGCAAAGGAAAGCTCGATTGTGAATAAAGCACTCAAATATATTTATAATGAGGCTGCCTTAACAGGGAATATGCCGACCTTGACAGATCTGCACGCAGCATTAAGCAAAATTGAAGAACCAGAAGCGGTTGATCTGCAATGGGCGCTTGATCAGTTTGTACATGGTTCCTTCAATATATTTGCGCAGCAGTCAAATGTGCAGGTAGGTGGTAACCGGCTTTTTATGTTTGGATTAAAGGATATGGGAAAAAATCTCCGGGATGTATCAATGCTTGTTATGCTTGAGTGTGTGAAAGAGCGAATTATGCAGAATGCGAAAGCTGGAAGGGCTACATGGCTTTATATAGACGAGTTCCATGAGGTACTGCATACGGACTACTCTCAGCAGTATATCAAGTCGCTGTGGATGCTTGTACGATCGCTTGGAGGTATTTGTACAGCCATGACACAGAATGTTACGGATGTGCTTTTGAATGATACTACAAAAGCGATGCTCGATAATTCAGAGTTTGTCCTGATTCTGAAGCAGCAGCCGGGAGCTGCTGTGAAGCTGGAGCAGGAGCTTGGACTTTCAAAGGAACTGATCAAATACTGCACAAAAGAAAGTGGATGCGCAAAAGGGCTTCTTCGATGTGGACCTGTGATTATTCCTGCATCTTTGATGCTTGAACCGGGTACAGAGCTTTTTGGACTGTTTGATAAGAACTTCCATCGTGATGCAGATGCATCAGAGAGAAAACCTATGTTTGTTGCCCAGCAGTAACAGATTGGGGGTGATGATATGCCGGAAGAAAATCATGGAATTGACGTAGAAAATAAGCAGATTGTGCATGAAGCACCGTCTGCAGTGGTTCAGACGGTTGAAAATGCGGCAATCAAACTAGCATCAGATAATGTACGGTTTATACAAATTAAGAAGGATAACGGAGAAGCATCAGATAATGCATCTGCGAATATTCGACAACAGGTCGCAAATAAAAAGCAGATGGAAAATGCAAAATCAGCCAGACGATCGAATGCACAAAAGAAAGCCCAGACCGAGAAAAAGGAAGTATTAAAGAAATGGAGTAATCAGAATCTGCAAAAGCAGCCGGATCCGAATGTTGTATCCGGTAATTCGTCGGCAATCCGTCAGATTGCCCAACAAAAATCTGTGATAAGCACAGTAGAAAAACAGAAGTATGGAATAAAAGCAGATTCCACGTTCCGGCAGATCAGTGAATCTAACAAGAAAGGCATTCGTATATCGACCAAAAAGATGCGCAATGTGGGAAAAGATGCATTGAAACGGTTTGTCCGCATGAAACGAATCGCACAGGTTGTATCCTCCGGAGATGCATCCAGTCTGGTAGAATCGGCAGGAAAAGCAAGTATCCGTGCAATCGTATCTGGCGTTGTGAAGGTTTTTAAGATGGCGCTCCGGGCTGTATGGTCATTTTTGCGCGTGCTGCTTGCTCCATTTGCTATATACCTATGTATTTTAGTTCCGATTATAGTTGTAGTCGCGATGCTTGCCACGGACAATATTAATGCTGCAAACCGCGCAAAGAATCAGCAGAAACAGAGTTATATATTGTCAACCAATTTCCCGGCAGATGTCGAACAATGGCGGGCATTTGTAACAGAACGCTGCAGCGCAAATAACGATCCAAACAGCGATGTGGATTTAACGTTATTCGTGGATGCGATACTTACAACGATTTATCAGGAATCGGCAGGAAAAGCCGATGCAGCCGGTGTAAATGGCGATGTAATGCAGTGCAAGGAAGCCGGCAGTTATTGGAACAAAGAGATGCCCGCGGAATGGACAGATGCGCAACGGTCGATCGATGTTGGGACGAGGGTATTTTACGACTTGCTAAAAAAATGGAATGTGACATCTGCATCGGATGTTGATGGTCTAACCATGGTTGCTCAGGGATATAACTATGGATCCGGGTTTCTGGATTGGAGCAGGAAAAAGGGATACGAGAAATGGTCGCTTGACATCTCAACGGAATTTTCCAACAGTAAGGGCGGACATTATGGCACAAAAAGCTATGGTTCCCAGTGGGCAGCAAAGCTCGAAGCCAGCGCGGTTATGATCGATTCAAGCATGATTGCAGGCGGGGAATATTTGTGGGCGGTTGATGCCAGCCATGTAGAGGTCACTTCGTTTTTTGGACGCAGACAGCCGACAGTCAGTTTTGCATCCAAAAATCATTTAGGAATCGATTTTAACGTCGGAGCAAATGAGCCGGTGTATGCGATCGCAGAAGGAATTGTGACAGCCAAGGCATATAGTTCATCGATGGGAAATTATGTATCTATATCCACTCAGACCAAAGATGGTACGCTTGTACACACATATATGCACAATAATTCATTTGCCAATATAGCGGTCGGTCAGAAGGTGGCTGCCGGTCAGCAGATTGCGTATGCCGGAAGTACCGGAAATTCAACAGGTGTGCATTGCCATCTTCGGACACAATTAAATGGATTAAGCGTGAATCCGCTTATTTACTGCTATGGAGGTATTACAAATATAAAAGCCAGAGATTCTTCGGGAAACATAACGACGATCAATCTCAATGTCAATCTATCATCGGATTCCTGGAGCGCACGTGCCGGAACTGTATGGAACACATACTATATGTACACTGCAGACGGTTATATCCTGGGAACCGGAAAACACGAATAGGAGGTTTAGAAAATGTTTGATGATTTATATGACAAACTAAAATATGAGCAGGAAACATATTTCTGCTACTTAAAGCTCATATCGAGAACAGAATTCTACACAAAATCGTATGAAATTACGGTGAAAAAAGCAATTTATGCAGCGTTGTTTGATGATCTGAATAACAATCATCTTGCCAATGATGTGAATGAACTGCTTCTCAGGCAGGAAAATTCGGTTGATTTCATCTATATGAAAGCGGTCGATGATGCCGTGATCTGGAAGGAGAAGCTGACGCCGGAATCGTGGTCACGTATAAAGGCAAAAATTAAATTTTAGTATAAAGAAAAGGGTACTTGAAAATACAAGCACCCTCATGTATAATCTAATTAGAAAGTGAATCGGATGTGAGTCCGATTTGCCCTCAGATAAGTATAAAGCTATAAAGAAATAGCATCCTCACTTTGGACGGGTTGGGATGCTATTTCTTTTTATTATGATCGTCTATGTAAGACAGAGCCGCGAAAACAACGAGCAATAAAGTTAGAACTTCAAGCGTGTTCATAGGGCATCACCCTCCTTTGTAAAACTAGAGGGCATCATCAAATAATCGGAAAATCACATCCTGCTTTCTGATTTGACTATACATATTAAGTATACCATAAATTATGTAAATGTTAAGAGCTATCAGCAAATGAGCTGGTAGCTTTTTTATTTGGATGGAGGAATATGGATGACATATAGAACACGGGAACAAATGCAAAATGAAACAGCTGCAGCAAGGAATTGTTCTATTCTTTTAATTGCTGAACACTTCGGCTACTCATTAAAACAGCATGGAAATTATTATTTTGCTGACGGTGAAAAGAGCTTGGTGTTTTTTACTAATACAAATTCTTTTTACCATTATTATGAAAGAAACGGCGGTTCAGGAATTGATTTTGTAATGCGTGAACGGGGTTGTAACATCGGAGATGCAATCACGTATATCAATACTGAGATTTCAAGAACATTTATCGATTCACCCAGTAATACAGGTTATAAGAATGAAAATTACCAATCCTTGCGAAGTAAAAAGGAATTGAAGATTCCTGAGAAAAATGATAATCACCGTCGGGTATTTGCATATCTCACAAAGTCAAGAGGAATCAATCCGGATATTGTGAGTGAATTTTTGCATAAGCACCTTCTTTATGAGGAAGCAGGAAAGCACAATGCGGTATTTGTTGGATATGATAAAAACATGGAAGTAAAACATTGTTTTATCCGGGGAACAATCTCTGATCGACAATATCGAGGAGATACATATGGTTCTGACAAGAATTATGGTTTCCTCGTCCAGTCACAAAATATGGATGCTGAAAGCCTGATCGTATTTGAAGCTCCCATCGATTTGATGAGTTATAAATCATTATATCCGGATGATAAATCGGATATGCTTGCGTTAGGGATGCTTTCAATGGAGCCGATCTATACATATCTTTCAGAATATGGTTCAAAGAAGATCTATTTGTCTTTGGATATGGATGATCCCGGACGACAAGCTGCTCAAGATTTTTTGAAGAAATTGCATGCTGAAGGCTACGAAGCAGAAATGCATCCGGTCTGCAGTCAGATTGAAAATATGCATGTGAAGGACGTCAATGACTTGTTGTGTGAAATGAAGCTGCGAACGATCGAAGGCTATGATCAAGTACGTAGCAAGCATTAACAAAAGGTGGTTTCAGCATGGATGAGCTTATGAAAGAATTTGATGAATGGATGCATCTGGAAGGTGAATTACAGAAAAAACAGCCGGATTATAGCTTGGATGAAGCATATTTGTTTCTCCAAAACACTTCAAAAAATTCTAAAAATTTAGAAAAAATTGAAATTTTTCAAAAAAATCTAAAAATTTAGAAAAATTGAAATTTTTCAAATTATCGAGGGTTATTATCAGGGGTCTTAGGGATCTCCCTAGCAAGAGGCGTTTTGTGTCACAAAATGCGTGTCTTGCTAGTTTATAAAACTAGCAAGACGCTATAAAAAAGAGATTTCTACATAGGTGGCAAAAAAAGAGACTTCAAAAAAATTGAAAAATTTCAAAAAAATTCTAAAAATTTAGAAAAAATCTAAAAATTACAACAAATTTGAAAAATTGCGAATTTTTTGAAAAAATGCGAAAAAAATTGAAATTTTTAGAAAAAATTAAATGTTTTGCATGAGCCAAAAATTGAAAAATTGAGAAAAAATCTAAAAATTTTAACAAAATTAAAAAAATGCAAATTTGTTAAAAAATTGAGAAAAAATCTAAATTTTTAGAAAAAATCTAAAAATTGCAACAAAATTAAAAAAATGCAAATTTGTTGCAAAATTTCAAAAAATTTGAAAAATTGCAATTTTTTTTAGCTAAAAATGAGACGGGAAGCAATTAAAAGAAAAAGGCGGGTGGTTAATGTGAAAAAATATGGGCATGATCTTCACTTGAGGCTTGATCAAAAGACGGATGAATTGTTGCAGCGTAATCTTGACAGAACTAATGAGCAGCGAAAAAAGAAGATCAATCAGTCAGAATATGTTCGACAGTTAATATGTCGTGATAATCTGGAGCAGCTTGGAATTGACAAGTCTGATCTTATGAAATGTGTGAGGTCGCTAGCCGGATTGGGTAATAATGTGAATCAGATTGCCCATAATATGAATTCTGGCATATATACGATCGAGGATTTGGAGAACCTGCGAAGCTGCATGGCAGACATTGGTCAGATGCGAATGGATATATCGAAATTATTAAAATATATCTTTTAGGTTTAATGCGAAGAATAAAAGATTGACATTAGGAAGTTTCAAAGATATGATTTTATTAAGATATATAAAGTAGTGGATTGGAGGTGTTAGAATGGATAGTAAAAAAGAGTTTTATAGAAAAGCATATTACGATGTCTGTGATAAAATGAACAAGAAAGCGATTGTATCGTTAACTGGTCCGCGGCAGGTTGGAAAAACATTTGCAATGAAGCAGCTCCAGAAGAATTTTGGAGGGGAATATTATAATTTCAAGACAATGCAGACAGACAAATCCGATGAAGTATTGGATAGAATATATACAGTTGTCGGGGATAATGAAAAAGCAAATATTTATTTGGATGAGATAACGTATCTGGATGATTTTGAACACTGCTTAGCTTCAATCGCGGAGGCTGCGACACTGACAATTGGATCGGCAAAATATCACATCGTGATTACCGGATCCCAGCAGATATATATCGAAAATGCAATGAGTATTGCATTTGGTGCGCGGGCAGGCATGGCGAGAATGGATTTTATTTCATTCACGGAATATTATGATTATATTCATGGTACATCTCTTGCACAGTCGACAATAAGTGAAATAAATTCGCAGATATCGGAAGATGATTATTTGGATTATTTATTTAACAACAGTGAGTTTAACTGCATGGGCGATGGTGTGGGGGTGTATTTGAAAAGCTGTCTGGATGAAACAATTCAGTCGCATTCGAATTCTTTCTTCAAAAACAATGCAGTGCAGGTTGATGAAATTAACATGCAGAATTTGAAGGCAGTTGCATATACGATCATAGTGAATCTGATAGATCAGATATCTGCAAAACAGATTGCAGAGTATCCATTTTTATTGAAGAAGGTTCGAACATATTATAATCAAAGGGCGGTCAGTAAGGAGGCTGTTTCAAAGATTCGGAAAGAGGATTTTGATGCAGCTGTAAATGCATCTGTTCTGAAGAATTACAAACTGGACAATCGAATGTCCAAGGAGAAGCTGCTGGATTGTGTAAGATTTCTCTATCAGTGCAAATTGATAAATATTACAGTGTATAACCCAGAATCAGAAAGCCGGCTGGATTCTTTTTTCAATGGTATATATGAGAAATGGAATAATGCAGATGCGTTCTTCACGGAGTATTCGGTTACATTTGCATATCCGCATTTCTTTGTCGGGATCATGAAAGATATATGTGAAAATCTTGATATTGATAAAAAGGATGTATTTTTTGGAGCGTTGCTGGGTGCGCTGGTAGAATGTACACTGAAAGGACAGTTAGCAATCCGGTATGGACAGCCGTTGCATGCAGCACAGAAGTATAATGAACATGGTGTAGCTGTGGCAGAAGTAGATTATTTTAATGATATGTTTGCAATGGAAATATCTATACGAAATAAAACGCTGCAGGAAACACATTTTACAAAGTTTGATTTTGGAAATCGAAAGAAAATACTGACAACGAAAGATATCAGTAAAAATAATCACGGAATTATTTGCATACCGTATTATACTTGCCAGGTTGCATTAGAGAATAATATAACATTTGATGCGCCAACAAGGAATTTGCAACAAATGAAAATGAAATTATAAAAGGCTCCCTATGGGAGCTTTTTTCTTGGAGGAAAAATGGCTTATTGTAGGTTAGGTCACATAAAAGAAAACAAAGGTGCCGGTGGAATGGCTGCGGGGCTGAAAAATTGTATAGAATATATTTTCAACCCGAAGAAAACGGAGAACATGACGCTCATCGGTGGCTACAATTTAATGATTGATGCATCGAATCCGGCAAATAGCGCATTTGAACAGATGCTTGCAACCAAGTCAGTATTCGGGAAAGAGGCTGGCAGACAGGGGTATCATTATAAGCTCTCTTTTGCAACTTCTGATAATTTAACGCCAGAATTAGCGATGGAGATTACAAATGAATTTTGCAGGCGCTGTTTTGGTGCGTATGAGTGCGCATATAGTGTACATACAAATACTGCTCATTTACATAGTCACATCGTATTTAACTCCATAGATATTGCAAATGGATACAAATATCGTTATGGAAAAGGCGATTGGGCAAACAAAATCCAGCCGATTGCAAACGAAATATGTAAAGAGTATGGATTGTCTGAGTTAGATTTGAATCTGGATGAAGAGCTGCGTCTGAAGAACAAGTGCATGGATTATGGGAAATGGAAAAAAAAGAATAATTATTCTGAGGATAAACCGCTTTCCTATACAAACAAAATGATCCGGGCAGATGTCGATGAATGTGTTAAAAATGCCACATCTTATGAAGAATTTAAGACGATGATGGAAGCAAAAGGACATAGGTTGAATGATTCCGGAAAGCATCTGACGATACTTGCTCCGGGACGCACACGACCATGCCGGTCGTATATATTATCTTCTGATAAGTCCACTTATACAAAAGAGAATATCGAGAGGATGATACAAGGTACATATTTAAGCACAGGGCAGATAAAAGAAAAGTTGTTTGCCAGCTGGGATGCATATGTGGTTGAGCGGACGAAGGTAGTTGCAGGATTTGTAAAAACGATCCGGTTGTCCCCAGAGCTTGCAAAGGAAATGGAAAATAGAAGCTTCCAGGTGCAGCATAAAATTCACGATATTGAAACATTGAAGTTTTATCAGTATCAACTAGAACAAATGGACAAACAGTTAAACATAATGAAAAAGCATATCCGGATGTCTTATGATATGGAACGCGAAAATATAGAGCTGGTGAGTGAATTGATCAGTCTGATTGATGATTTCTATAAGTATCAGAAAACAGGATCCGCGCGATATGAAGTTGCGTATGACAAAGCAAATGAAATATACAGAAAATTATGTGACAGAAGAATAGGAGTAGAGGAGTTGTTTTTGTTTGATCAAAAGAGCCGGCAGATTCTCCAGGAAATCGATGAATACAAAAAACATATTTTCGTTGAGAAAAAAATCTGTGGAAGATTGGAAAAAGAACTCGAACCACAAAAACCACAGAAACCACGAGTATGATTAAAATCCCATATATTTCCTATGTTATAGTTAAACTGGCAGAAATGGATAAGAGCTGATGAGTTGATGCGTTGCATTGATTCACCGGCTCCTTTTTATTTCGGAAAAATATTATGAAAGCGGAGGTTACAGTGTATGTACACGTACAATCAATTCAAGACACTTATGGCACAGAAAATCGGAGCGTATTTGGAGACGGAGGAAAGATCGATCATATCGGTTGATTTATTTTCAAAAGAAAGAAACAACGAGCAGCAGGTAGATTCTCTGAGTGTAAAAATGAAGTATAAGGATGAAATCCAGAACATGACACCAACAATCGATATTGCACCGATTTACGCAAGGTATCGGGCAAATGGTGGCGATTTCGAAGCAACAATGAATGCAGTAGCTGCAGATTTTTCTGAAAAATTAGACAGACTGCCGGCTTGGGATACGAAAAAAATTGATTCCGTGCCATATATCCTTGAGAATTGTTTCATCCGTCTTGTGAATCGTTCCACCAATGAAAACATAATTGAGAATTGCCCACATACGGAATTCCATGATCTGGAGATGGTTTATCGCGTTCTGGTATCACAGGAAGCAGATAATATGGCATCTTACTTAGTAACAAATGATGTGCTGGAAAAGACAGGGATCTCACAGGAAGTTCTTCATGAGGCAGCATATAAAAATACCAGGGAAATGTTGCCTATCCGGGCAGAAAAGTTAACAGATATCGTACGCAATAATATGATTTCTAATGGCATGGATGAGGAAATGGTAAAGGAAATGATTCCGGATGGGGATCAGATTGTACTTACAAATGAAAAATTTATATATGGAGCAACTTCTATGATCTACCCGGATGTGCTGCAGAAGCTCGCAGAAGAATATGACAGCAGCTTTGTGGTTATGCCATCTTCTGTGAATCAAGTGATATTAACACCGATGGCTGATAATGCTGCCATGCGGGAGATATATGTATTATCAGAGATGGTTGAGGATGTGAATCGAACAACTGTCAATATCGAAGACCAGCTCTCGAACGAGGTGTATTTCTATAACAAAAATACAAGAACGTTGTTACCGGTCGCAGACGCCCCGGAGTTAAAGGAGACGATTGCACAGGAGAAAATGTTTAAAGATGCATCTCAAAGAGGAAAGAATATTTAAGAGGTAGTAGTCATGGAGTATAAGCGAGTTGTTGATCAATTATATGAATCAAACTTAAAAATCGTTCATTTGCTTGAACATATATCTCTCGTACTCAAAAAGAACGGCTATAAATATGCTGCAAATCAGGAATCTGTATCCGTCAGGTTCCTTGAGGCAGCCATGCAGTCGGGAATTCCTGCAGATAGGATAGATGATGTGCAGAAATATAATTCAGAGCAGATAAGTGCATTATGCGCTTTATTGTCGGCGGGATATGATATAAGGAAAGTAGAATACGTCCATCTTTCAGGAGATCGGATGATTGCGAGGGCATCCGGAGAATATTGGCGGGTAGATCTGCCGGATCCGGCGCTTGCCTACAAAGATGTGATAGAGCTTTCTGTTTTGTATGGATTTAATTCTGAAGAATATTTGCCTGTTACAAGAGAAGCTGCCGGCTATCTTTATCAGAATCATTTGAAGATATATGAAAAGCCACAGCAATATGCAGATATGAGCAATTATGGAAATTATGATCAAAAATATTTTCTAGTATCTGTAGCAGAGTGGAACGATATATTAAAAAAGAGAGATATAGAACAGGAACGGCAGTATTTAGAGATGAGAGCAAAGGCACTGACAGATGGATACTTTGCGATATATCAAGCAAGAGAAAATGAAGATGTGCAGTTTATGGATTTTGCTTCAATTAGCGAGCAGCATATGGATGTTACGGAATTTAATTATAATCTGAAATATGCAGATGTACTTGGAAATAATGTATCAAATCCATCTGAAGTGCTTGAGAGAATCTATACCAGATTTAATGTCGAACGTCCTTCTGATTTCTATGGACATAGTTTATCTGTGAGTGATGTGATTGTTTTGAATTATAATCAAATGCATGAGGCGTATTACTGTGACAGTGTCGGATATCAGAAGCTGGATAATTTCCTGCTAAACATAAAACCGCAAAATATACGTATTGCAAAGCTGACAGGAGAGCCGGTATCGAAAGAAATGCTGGATATTCTTGATCGATGTGAAAAGGGCGAAGATGTCCGGATGGAAGAGATCGAAGCAACTAAGGAGCTTAAAACGGCGAGAAGCTGTATCGTGTATGATTCCCCTACAATTGAGAGAGCAAATCGGGATGCAGTCACAAAGCACGTATTGGATGAAATCTTACAATATGGATCCTACACGGTTGACAAGAACGGAAAGAGCGGATACAATGGATATGTCAAGCAAGGTAATCGCCTTGATATTGTCTTAGGTCTGCCTGCATCGGGTAAATCGTCAACAATAGCGAATGATATATCGGGAAAATATCAGAGCAAGTTAATTGACTGTGATGAAGCAAAAAAACTTTTACCGGAATATAACCATGGGTGGGGATCAAATGCGGTACATAAGGAATCACAGATGATTGAAAGAAAAGCATTTTTGGTTACACTTCGACGTGGAGAAAATATTGTACTTCCAAAAGTCGGTGGAAATTATGAGAAATTGATAAAAGAATATATTGTGCCGGCGCGGGAAGCAGGATATAAGATTTTTGTTCATTATGTGGAGATAAAACGAAATGTTGCGTTGGGACGTATGTTGAACCGGTTCTTAGAAGAGGGAAGATTTTTGGATCCAAACCTCATCGATAAGTATGATAATCCGGAAATAGGAAACAAGATTCAATCCACGTATGACCGCCTAAAAAATAGCAAATATATTGATGGGTATTCTAAGTGGAATAATGATGTACAAAAAGGGGAAAAACCAGAGATGATTGAGAGCAGAGAACCTGAAGCTTTGACAGAGACAGAATATGTATCAAGAGGAATAAGGAGGTAGTGAAGAATGGAAGAAACTACAATGCCGAAGGGATGGAACAATTTGTCGGAAGAGGCAAAGCTTGGATATGTAAGCGCTGAATTTGTTGAGAAGGTAGATGATGCAATGTCTCTTGCACAGGAGGAAATCAGCGCCCGGCGTGGAGAAACAAGAAACATGACGGATGATGAGTACCTTGCGTTTATCTCGAAAATTATGCAAAGACATGTAGATCCAGTATAGAAAATTGATTTGTGATGGAAGGGAGCCTAGTCTGTGGGTTCCCTTTTTTGATTGGAGGTTTTTAATATGATGGATACGAGTGGTATATCTGAAGCTACACAGGTTATCAATGTTGCTATAAATGGTTCGGCAACGGCTCTCAGGCTTGCCGGCTCTCTGGTGCATTTTACCGGACATGAGTTATTAAAGCTGGCAAAACTGATTATGGCAAGAATTAAGGAAGCAAAGCTCCGCCCGGAAACATTATCTGCAGGAGAACATAATCTTGGAGATTTAATTAAAGCGAGCAACAAAAATAATGAATCTATCGGAGCTATGGCAATTCCGGACAGTATGATGGATGAATTTGTGGAGTTTGCAAAACAAAATAGGATTGCTTATTCGCAGATGTTTAAACTGGAAGGCTCAAATGAACGCACGTTAGTATACAAGCAGAGCGATGCATGGGCGTACCAGACATTTATTCTGCAGCATAGAGAAGCAAGAGTAACGAGTTTTGAAGATTATCTTCGCTCAGCGACTACGAAAGATATGATAAATGCAGATCATATAAATACACTTAATGAATATAGCGCGCACTTGAAGGAAGTGAACACGCCAAAGGGCGTTGTCATTGACAAATCGCAAATAGTTGGACAAACGCAGGATTCGATAGAGGTATGCGTGAACAACGAGGATGGACTAGGATTTGTAAAGGTACCGCGTTCCGCATTAAAGCATGATTCTGAAACAGGGATTTTCGCCCTTGCTCTTGCAGATTCCTTCAAGGGGAAACTATCGAAAGAGCCATCGATTGTAAAGGATGAATCGGGGGCAACAATCGAAAAAATCGTTGAAGGGACGGATATCCGCGGAGATAAGCTGAGAAGTAACGCATCCCTTCGGTGTCTGGATGTTCAAAAAGGACGGAACGGAAGCAAGAAAACATTTATCAATCCAGATGTAAACGTGTCTAAGACGGTTGATACGGCAGCGAAAACCATGAAAAATGTGGACACGGTAACACAGGCGGTCAAGAAGGTACGTTAGAGGTGATTCTATGGCAGATAAAAAGAAAAAAAAGCAGAACATTCCGGATCAGCTCCAGACGTGGAAACCGCCTTATTTCAAATGGCTGCTTGTACTAATCGGCTGCGGCTATGTTGGACTTTTACTTGGGTGTAATTACCGGAAGGGAGATACGGTTTATGAGCTTTTTCCACGCATCGGTGCAAGAATTGGAACAGGAGATCTGCTTAACATTGGTCTTGCAGATGGCTTGCATCAGTTTGGTACACTTGCAGCATGCTTTATAGGAAGCATAATGCTTGGAGGATTGTATATTCTGATTGATGCATCCGCGAATCACAATTATATGCGCGGCAAAGAATACGGACAGGCAAATTGGGCATCTGTTGCAGCGATAAATGCTAAATTCGAAAATAAAAGGCATGAATCATGGAACCGTGTGTATTCTGA
>OGKG01002080.1_pt1 | contig 21950 bp, 18 predicted proteins | sample 1572201 | NCBI WGS metagenome assembly OGKG01 (sample SAMEA2582146, study PRJEB24529) | metagenome | biome: Human gut stool | place: China | collected 2011 | reverse complement strand
TTGCGGAACGCAATTCGTGGGATGCCGGGAAGCGAGTTCGAGCCTCGTAGCCCGCTCCAAAAAGAAACACCACCCACTCGGGTGGTGTTTCTTTTTGGAGCACTTTCAATTTGCGCTGCAAATCGCCCGCCTGCGGCGACTTTTATAGAAAAGCGGAGGGAAACCCGCGAAGGTTTCCCCCGCAAACACCCCCTTCCTCGCGAAGAACGAAGGATTCTGCATTCGTCAGACGAAAAGAACTTGCTGCCGACACCCATGCGCGAAGCGCATTTCAATCAGAGGTGAGGCAGGGTTTCTGCGTCGAGCGCATAAGCTCCATACCCCGTGCATGGATCTAAACGTCCCCACCCGAATGGATGGGGCTTTTTGCTTCGACTGCAAAAGGCGTAAACATACTCAAACAGGAGAAACTGAACGGTTTTCCGTGGAATTTGCTGCCGCTCCGCCCTGCTTGTGATGGGCTGCGTGACGGATAGACTGCTCTTTTTTACAAAATAATCAGCGTTCTGGAGCAGCTCATTCTACACATAAGGAGAAAATCCAAATCCCGGTGGGATGGTGCGTTGGGTGGAGGACATTTGTCCGCAAAACATGGGCGGCTTGCAGGAGGAAATCTTTTGAAATGCGAAGGAATTATAGAGAAATCTACAAACCGGTTTCCGGTTAAAGTGAATGATATTGTGCGATTTCCGTAAATCTATTGTAAAAATTTACAAAGATTCTCTGCAATTCTTGTGAATTTCAGCACTTGAACTTCTGAGTTAGAGTGCTAATATGTAAGCGAAAACAGGCGAGTAAACGTTTTTGCGCCTGCTTCAGAAGAAAAAACGTGTTTTTGGAAGGAGAGTTCAAGATGATTAGCTTTTTCATTTGCCTGGCACTGCTGATCGGCGGCTATTTCACCTATGGCTCCCTGGTGGATCGGACCTTCGGGCCCGATGATCGTGAGACTCCCGCTGTCAAGATCAATGACGGCGTGGACTACATGGTTCTGCCCCAGTGGAAGCTGTTTATGATCCAGCTGCTGAACATTGCTGGCCTGGGTCCCATCTTTGGCGCTTTGAGCGGCGCTCTGTGGGGTCCTGTTGTGTTCCTGTGGATCACCTTCGGTACCATTTTCGCCGGTGCTGTCCACGATTATTTCTCCGGTATGCTCAGCGAGCGTAACGAGGGCGCCTCTATCTCCGAGATCTCCGGCATCTACCTGGGCGGCACCATGAAGAATGTCATGCGTGTGTTCAGCGTTGTGCTGCTGATCATGGTCGGTACCGTGTTCGCCGTGGGCCCTGCTGGTCTGATCCAGCTCCTGTTCTCCAACGGCGGCAGCACCGGTATCCTCACCAACAAGCTGTTCTGGCTGGTGCTGATCCTTGTGTACTACTTCATCGCCACCTTCCTGTCCATTGATAAGATCATCGGTAAGATCTATCCCGTGTTCGGCATCTGCCTGATCATCATGGCTGTTGGTGTGGCCGTGGGTATCTTCACCAAGGGTTATGTGATCCCCGAGATCTGGAACAACTTCACCAATATGCATCCTCAGGGCACTCCCATCTGGAGCTTCATGTTCATCACCGTGGCCTGCGGCGCTATTTCCGGCTTCCATGCCACCCAGAGCCCCCTGATGGCTCGTTGCATGAAGAGTGAGAAGCAGGGCCACTTCGTGTTCTACGGCGCCATGGTGTCCGAGGGCATCATCGCTTTGGTCTGGGCTGCTGCCGGCTGCGCGATCTACACCGGCGCTGATCTGCTGGCTATGGGCGGCGGCGGCTCCACCACCGTGTACGACGTCTGCTCCAAGACCATGGGCGGCGTGGGCATCGCTCTGGCTATGCTGGGCGTTATCGCTTGCCCCATCACCTCCGGCGATACGGCCTTCCGTTCCGCTCGTCTGGTGCTGGCTGACTGGTTCCACGTTGAGCAGAAGTCCATCAAGGGCCGTTTGATGCTCTGCATCCCCGTGCTGGGCATCGGCGCGATCCTGGGCGTGGGCAACGCTCTGGGCAAGATCGACTACACCATCATCTGGCGTTACTTCAGCTGGACCAACCAGACTCTGGCCATGATCGTGCTGTGGGCCGCTTCCATGTACCTCTTCTATGAGAAGAAGAACTACTGGATCACCGCTGTCCCCGCTACCTTCATGAGCGCTGTGTCCATCACCTACTTCATGCTGGGCAACGAGTGCCTGGGCCAGTTCCTGAACCACAAGACTGCTGACGGCGCGGTTGTTTACAACACTGCTGTTGCTTATCCCGTCGGCATCATCGCTGCCGCGCTGTTCCTGGGCATCTTCCTGTACAGCATCAAGAAGCGCGACGTGAAGCCTCAATACGAAACTCTGGGCAAGTAAGCTCTAGTAATCAATCCGAAAGCGGCGGAAAGACTCTCTCCTTTCCGCCGCTTTTGAAGCTATCAATGAACGATCACGGAGGAACACTATGTTATTTGCGCCTGTGCGTCTCGGCAGCACCGCCCTGTCGGCGGAAGTCCTGACTGCGGATGTTAAAAACTGCAAGCACTTCGGCCCCTGCGGCGTAGGGGAAAAAGCGCTGTATCTGAACGGTTTCCTGTTTGACCGGCACTACTATGTGGCGTTGGGGGATATCCGCCGTGTATTCAAGCGGGTCGCCATGAGCAAGGGCGGTTTCACCGGAAACGGCGTCTTTGGCGCTATTCCGTACCTGGTGGTAGAATACGGTGACGGTACGCAGAAGCAATGCACCTTCAAGCGGGAGGACAATGTGGATGATCTGCTGGCCTATCTGGCGAAGGTCTGTCCCGGTCTGCCGCTGCACAGCGTTCAGGCGGAGCAGCGCCTTGCCCGGAAGGCACAGGAGGAAGCCGTCCGGTATCTGGACGTGCTGACGCCGGAGGCACAGGCGGCCCGGGAGAAGCTGGAAAAGGCCAGAACCTTCCTCGCCGGCTATCCGAAGCTGACGGACCGGCTTTCCACTGCGGCCAAGGCCAAGCGGGTCAATGAGCACACCAATCCCGCCCATAAGTGGGTGGCGCTGGCCATTGTGCTGGCGGGCCTGATCGCCGCAGTCTACGGTGTCATCGCCTGGCGGCGGCAGGAGGGCTTTGGTATGTACTTCACCCTGCTGGGCCTGGCGGTGGTGTTCCTGTTCTCTGGTACGCAGGTCATTCCCACCATGAAGAACAACAAGCGGGCGGTCACCGCCGCTTGGGAGCAGGCCCAGAAGGACATGGCCGGGGTACTGCCGGAACATTTCCCCCTGCCTGCCCGGTATGCCCATCCCGTTGTGCTGGATCGGATGATCCGCGTCCTGCGGGAGGGCCGCGCCCAGAACGCCGAGGAGGCGCTGGCGGTGGTCAAGGCGGATTTGAAGGCCCTGAACGCCGATGTGCAGGTCTCTCAGGAGGAATACGACGAGGTCGTGGCCATCAAGCCCATGTTCCTTGTCAGCAATTACGAGTGATCGTATTATAAAGTATATAGGTATGCAAAAAGCGGAGGCCGTCGGCCTCCGCTTTTCTAATTCAACAACTTTTTTCGCTCTTTCCAGTCCGGCAGGTATCGCTCCAGCAGCGCGTAAAAGCCGGGGCCGTGGTTCATCTCCCGGAGATGGCACAGTTCATGGACCACCACCAACTCCACTGCTTCCTCTGGACAGCACATCAGGTAGCAGGAAAAGCACAGACTGCCTTTGCTGGAGCAGCTCCCGTAGCGTTTTCTGGCCGTGGTGATCCGAAGGCCGGTGGGGTGGACCTCCATGATGGAACTCCAGTGAGCCACTTTCTCCGGCAGAATAGCCTGTGCCTGTGTTTTCAGTGTCTGAGTTTCCGGAGCATCCGGCGGCGGCAGAGTGGGGCGGGCGGCCTGCTTCGCCAGATGGTGGGCGATCCAGTCCTTATGTTTTTCTACAAATGCGTCGATCTCCCGCCGGGAGATCCGCAGAGGGGCTCGGACGATCAGCCGCCCCTCTCGCGTCAGCTCCAGTGCCAGAGTTTTCCGGCGGGAGCGGATCAATTCATACGTGTTCATAAGAGCAGTATAGCACCTTCGTCAAGTCCTTGAGGAAAATGAGCAATTTTTGTACTAATTGTAAATTTTGCTGGATGCGTAATCGTTTTTATGATATTAGCGTTGACATGTATCGAATAAAGGGTATACTAAAATCAGAATATAATTGAAGGAGGTTCTTCTATGCCTGCAAAAAAGAAAACAGCGCCTGTTAAGCTCACCGCAAATCCGCGCGGCAGCGCCCGAGTTTCTAAAAAACCGCCTCTGACGCCTGCACAGCTGAAGCAGATCGACGCGTATTGGCGCGCATCCAATTACCTCACCGCCTGCCAGCTCTATTTGCTGGATAACCCCCTGCTGGAGCGGCCTTTGACCGCCGCGGATCTGAAGCAGACCATCGTGGGCCACTGGGGTACCTGCCCGGGCCAGAACTTCATCTATACGCATTTGGACCGGGTCATCAAACGGGATGATCTGGATATGATCTACCTTTCCGGCCCCGGTCACGGCGGCAACGCCATGGTGGCGCAGGACTGGCTGGACGGCAGCTATACCGAGGTCTATCCCAATATCACCCGGGATAAGGACGGCATGAAGAAGCTCTTCAAGCGGTTCTCCTTCCCCGGCGGTATCCCCAGCCATGTGGCGCCGGAGACCCCCGGCTCTATCCACGAGGGCGGCGAACTGGGCTATTCTCTGGCCCACGCCTTCGGCGCTGTGGCGGATAACCCCAGCCTGATCGCCGCCTGCGTGGTGGGTGACGGCGAGGCCGAGACCGGCCCGCTGGCTACCTCCTGGCACGGCAACAAGTTCATGAACCCCATTACCGACGGCGCGGTGCTGCCCATCCTACACCTGAACGGCTTCAAGATCGCCAACCCCACCATCTTCTCCCGCATGAGCCATGAGGAAGTGGAGAGCTTCTTCCGGGGCTGCGGCTGGGAGCCTCGCTTCGTGGAGGGCAGCGAGTCTGCCGAGATGCATCAGAAGATGGCCGCCACGGTGGACTGGGCCATCCGTGAGATCAAGCGGATCCAGGAATATGCCCGTACCAGCGGCGACGCCAGCCGCCCCCGCTGGCCCATGATCGTCCTGCGGACACCCAAGGGCTGGACCGGCCCCAAGGAAGTGGACGGTCACGTTCTGGAAGGCAGCTGGCGGGCCCATCAGGTGCCCATCTCCATGGGCCCCGACACGGAAAAGCATCTGCCCGAATTGGAGGAGTGGCTCCGTTCCTACAAGCCGAAGGAGTTGTTCAACGAGGACGGCACGCCGGTTGAGTTGATCGCCTCCTTCCCGCCTGCCGGGACCCGCCGCATGGGCGCGAACCCCCATGCCAACGGCGGTCTGCTGCTGCGGGATCTCCGCACCCCGGATTTCCGGGACTATGCTGTGGACGTGAAGGCTCCCGGCGCGGTGGAAGCGCAGGATATGTACGTCCTCGGCACCTATGTCCGGGACGTGATGAAGCTGAATCTGGACGCCCGGAACTTCCGCATTTTCGCGCCGGACGAGACGGCCTCCAACCGCTTGCAGGCGGTGTTTGAGGTCACCGGCCGCCGCTTTCTGGATGAGCAGATCCCCAATGTGGACGAGGATCTGGATCCCGATGGCCGGGTCATGGACTCCATGCTCTCCGAGCACTTCTGCGAGGGCTTTTTGGAGGGCTACCTGCTGACGGGCCGCCACGGCTTCTTCGACAGCTACGAGGCCTTTATCCGCATCGTGGACTCCATGTTCTCCCAGCACGCCAAGTGGCTGAAAATGTGCAACGAACTGCCCTGGCGCCACGATATCGCTTCTCTGAACTATATCCTGGCCTCCAACGTCTGGCAGCAGGACCACAACGGCTTTACCCATCAGGATCCCGGCTTCCTGGACCATGTGGCCAACAAAAAGGCGGATGTGGTGCGGATGTATCTGCCCCCCGACGCCAACTGCCTGCTCTCCTGCTTCGACCACTGCATCAAGAGCCGGAACTATGTGAACGTCATCGTGGCCAGCAAGCATCCCCGCCCCCAGTGGCTCACCATGGAGCAGGCGGTGAAGCACTGCACCCAGGGCATCGGCATCTGGGAGTGGGCCTCCAATGATGCTGGCGAGGAGCCGGACGTGGTGATGGCCTGCTGCGGCGATACCCCCACTTTGGAAACACTGGCCGCCGTCAGCATTCTGCGGAAAGAGCTGCCGGAGCTGAAGATCCGCGTGGTGAACGTGGTGGACCTGATGAAGCTCCAGCCCCATACCGAGCATCCTCACGGTCTGACCGATTCCGAGTATGACACGCTCTTTACCAAGGATAAGCCTATTATCTTCGCCTATCACGGCTATCCCACCCTGATCCATGAGCTGACCTACCGCCGTCACAACAAGAACCTCCATGTCCGGGGCTACAAGGAGGAGGGCACCATCACCACGCCCTTCGATATGCGGGTCCTCAATGACATTGACCGCTTCGATCTGGTCATCGACACCGTGCGCCGTCTGCCCAAGCTGGGCAACCGGGGCGCCTATCTGGTGCAGAAGATGAACGACAAGCTGGTGGAGCACCGCCAGTATATCCGGGACAACGGCATCGACCTGCCGGAGGTCCGGAACTGGAAGTGGGAGGGCTAACGCCGAAAGAACCCCCAATATGCGCAGGGCGGCCGGATCACGGCCGTCCTGCTTTTTTTCTGCGCCGCTGCGGGGATTTTTGTAAATTTCAAAGGTTTTAACCGGCAAAAATTGACAGCTTCTTAACGTCTGGTGTATAGTAAAGACAGCGCGGGTCTCCGCGCCTACTACATGATCGGAGTGTATCTATGCTTTCTGATATTTTCAGCAACCACCTGTTGATGAACGCGCTGCTGGCCTGGGCCACGGCGCAGCTCCTGAAGTTCTTTATCTATCTGGCGGTGAACCGCACCATCGACTGGAAGCGGCTTACAGGGGACGGCGGGATGCCCAGCGGTCACTCTGCCACCGTGACCGCACTGGCGGTGACCTCCGGTCTGGAATACGGCTATGACTCCCCCGTTTTTGCCGTGTGCGTGATCCTGGCCGTCATCGTCATGCATGACGCCATGGGCGTCCGTCGGGAGGCGGGACGCCATGCCAAGGCCATCAATGAGCTGCTGGAAATGCTCGACAGCGAGGAGACGCCGGAGGTGAAGCTGAAGGAGTTCCTGGGCCACACGCCTATGCAGGTGTGCTGCGGTGCGGTGCTGGGCTTTATAGTTGCACTGGCCCTGGGGTGAAATGGTTGACAACAGGGGAAAAAGACGATAAAATAAGACGTTATGAGTTCAAAGGAGGCTGTTTGCCTCCAATTCTGGAATAAAGTTGAGGGAAGAATCATGGCACAGGACAAAAAAGTGGAACAGATCACCAGTATGGAGGACGATTTCGCCCAGTGGTATACGGATATCTGCAAGAAGGCGGAGTTGATCGACTATTCCAGCGTGAAGGGATTTATGATCCTGCGTCCATACGGCTACGCCATCTGGGAGAACATTCAGCGGATCATGGACGGTGAGTTCAAAAAAACCGGCCACGAAAACGTGGCGATGCCCGCGCTGATCCCGGAGAGCCTGCTGAAAAAGGAAGGCGAACTGGTCAACGGCTTTGCCCCTGAGGTGGCCTGGGTCACCATGGGCGGCAGCGACAAGCTGGAGGAGCGGCTGGCGTTCCGGCCTACCTCCGAGACCATGTTCTGCGACCACTGGCACAGCGTCCTCCAGACCTATCGCCAGCTCCCCATGCTCTATAATCAGTGGTGTTCCGTGATCCGCTGGGAAAAGACCACCCGCCCCTTCCTGCGCAGCCGGGAATTCTGGTGGCAGGAGGGCCACACCATTCACGAGACCGCCGAGGAGGCTATGGCGGAGACGGAGCAGCAGCTCAACTGCTACGCTGACTTCTGCCGGGATGCGCTGGCCATGCCGGTGGTCAAGGGCCGCAAGACCGACAAGGAGAAGTTTGCCGGTGCCGAGGCCACCTATACCATCGAGAGCATGATGAAGGACCGCAAGGCCCTCCAGTCCGGCACCAGCCATTATTTCGGCGACAAGTTCTCCCGGGCCTACGATGTGACCTTCACCGGCCGGGACAACAAGCTGCAGTATCCCTTCCAGACCTCCTGGGGCACCACCACCCGGCTCATCGGCGCGGTCATCATGACCCACGGCGATAACAACGGTCTGGTGCTGCCTCCCGCCATCGCTCCCATTCAGGTGGTAGTGATCCCCGTGGCGGCCCACAAGCCCGGCGTGCTGGAAGCAGCCACTGAGATCAAGACCCGTCTGGAGGCTGCCGGCCTGCGGGTGAAGCTGGACGATTCCGACAACTCTCCCGGTTGGAAGTTCGCCGAGTATGAAATGAAAGGCGTGCCTGTCCGTGTGGAGATCGGTCCCCGCGATCTGGAAAAGGGACAGTGCTGCCTGGCCCGCCGTGATACCGGCAAAAAGAGCTTTGTCGCTTTGGATGAACTGGAAAGCCAGGTGCAGAGCCTGCTGACCGCCGTTCACGACAACCTGTATGCTCAGGCGGAAAAGAACCTGGAGGACAACACCTTCGACCTGAACTCCTGGCAGGAGGTCAAGGAGATGGTGGAGACCAAGGGCGGCTTCGCCCGGACTAAGTGGTGCGGCAAGCTGGAGTGCGAGTTGAAGATGAAGGAACTGGCAGGCGTTTCCAGCCGCTGCATGCCGCTCAAGCAGTCCGGCACTGAGGGCGTTTGCCCCGTCTGCGGCGAGAAGTGCACCACTGATATCTACTGGGGTGTGGCTTACTAAGCTGACTTTCTGCAAAATAAACGATCCCCGTCCTTTCTTCGGAAGGGACGGGGATCGCTGCCTGATAAAAACACCCCGGCTCTTTTCAAAAGAGCCGGGGTATTTTGCCGTTGCTATGTCATTGATAGGAGTCCGCCAGTGCCTTGAACCGAGGCAGCGCCCGTTCGATCATTTCCGTCTGGACGCAATAGGCGATCCGGAAGTGGCCGGGAGCGCCGAAGCCGCTGCCGGGGACCAACAGCAGGTCGAATTTTTTGGCTCGCTCGCTGAACGCCATGTCATCCGGTTCCAGTGACCGGGGGAACAGGTAGAAGGCTCCACCGGGCTGGACCACATGGTAGCCCATCTCTCGAAGTGCGTCGGTCAGCAGGGCGCAGTTGCGTTCATAGACGCCGATGTCCGCCGTCAGGTCACAGCATTCCGCCGCCACCCTCTGAAACAGGCTGGGGGCATTGACATATCCCTGAGAGCGGCCTGCACCTGCCGTCGCCGCGTAAACGGCATCGGCGTCCGTCACCTGCTTGGGGACCAACACATAGCCCAACCGCTCGCCAGGGAGGGAAAGGGACTTGGAAAAGGAGTAGCAGACGATGGTGTCCTTGTAGATCTGCGGTACCCAGGGGACCTCCACGCCGTGAAAGGCGATCTCCCGGTAAGGCTCGTCGGAGATCAGATAGATGGGGTGGCCGTAGAGCGCTTCCTTAGCCCGGAGGATCGCTGCCAGAGTTTCCAGCGTCTGGCGGGAGTAGACCACGCCGGAGGGGTTGTTGGGGGAGTTGATGATCACGCCCTTGGTGCGGCAGGTGACTGCCTGTTCAAAGGCGGAAAAGTCGATTTGAAAGTGCTCCGGCTCTGGGGAGATCACCTTGACCTTCCCCTTGACACCCTCGATAAACACCCGGTACTCCGGAAAGTAGGGGGCAAAGAGGATGTACTCGTCGCCGGGACAGGTCAGTCCGCCCAATACACAGCAGAGAGACGCCGCCGCGCCTACGGTGAGGTACAGCTCGTCCGCCGTATACTGCTCCCCAAACCGGCGGTTCAAGGAGTCCGCAATCCGCTGTCTGGCGGCGGGATCGCCGGGGGCGCTGGTGTAACAGTGAATCGTGTCTGCCTGTTCCCGCAGCAGCCGGATGGCGGTTTCATTCACCTCTACGGGAGCGGGGACGCTGGGGTTTCCCAGTGAAAAGTCAAATACGTTTTCCGCACCTACCTCTGCGGCCCGCTGACGGCCATATTCAAACAGCTCCCGGATCACGGAACGGGCCGTGCCCAGCTGCAGCATCCGTTGAGAAACCATAAACACTCCTCCTGTCCTTCCCATCGGTTGATTTTGCAACATGAACGGCAGTCTGCCGTATTTTTATTTTACTGCCCGGTCTGGCCGCTGTAAAGCGGCATCACCGCTCAATCGAAAGTGAAAAGCCGGGACTTTTTTGTGCCGTTTGACACAGGGGGCGGAGGTCGGGAAAGGCGGTTGAACGCCTTTGCAAAATATTTTTCCGGAGGGCAGGAAAAAATAAAAATTGTCTTGACAAACGGGGCGTTTTAGGGTATCCTATATAGGCACTCAATCATACGGCTTCGGTGACATAGCCAAGTGGTAAGGCAAGGGTCTGCAAAACCCTGATTCCCCGGTTCAAATCCGGGTGTCACCTCCAGAAAGTTTAGGAATTCAGGCTTTTGCTTGAATTCCTTTTCTTTTTGCTTTTAAAAGTTTTGGTTTCTTGTTTTTGAATTTGCGGTTTTCTCAAAAATACCCTTCGGGAACAAGGGCCTGTATTTGGAGAAAGCCTGATGAGACGGTAAAAAGGAGCGTAATATAATGAAAATTGGATTGCAATTTGCCATGCCTGCGGAGTTTCATGCCCTGCCGGGGGCCAAGGAGCTGGAGGCATTTGAGACCGTGTCCGGTGTGCCGTTCTACGAGGCTGCACCGGGGATCATTGCCTGCGCCGGCGGTGTCAGCAAGGTGAATGCCGCCATGGCGGCAGAGATCCTGTGTCTGAAGTACGGTGTGGATATGATCGTCAATGCCGGAGTGGCCGGATGCCTGACGGAGCTTCCCACCGGCAGCCTGGTGGTCGCAGAGGACTTTGTGCAGCACGATGTGGACACCTCTGCCATCGGTGATCCCGTAGGATTGGTATCCACGGTGAACCGGGTGTCATTCCCCACCTGGAAGCCGGAGCGGTGTGTGGAGTTGCTGGCAGCACTGGGCCGCAAGGCGGCGCTGGGGCGGGTGGCCACCGGAGATTGGTTTGCTGTCCGCAGCGACCGGGCAATCTTCATCCGGGACACGTTCCACCCTCTGCTGACAGAGATGGAGGGCGGCGCGATCGCCCAGGTGTGCCTGCGGAACAATGTGTCCTTCGTGGCGGTCAAATCTGTGTCGGATCATCTGTTCCGGGAGGGCCAGACGGAGGAGTTTTTCGATTTCGCCCACGCTATGGAGGATCTGGGCGCAGTGGTACTCCCACTGGCGCAGGCTTTACAGAAGGAGACGCTCTGAGCGGGGCAAACCGCGCTGCGCCTGCCATATAGTTTCCAGCCGGAACGAGCAATCGTTCCGGCTTCTTTCTTCCTATGGGTATGGGAAAAACAGCCGGAGGGAGCGAAAGTGAGGGCGGATAACCGCCGCCGGGCTGACATACGCTTTTTGTAAGAAGAACCATAAAATGGAACGGGCGTTCGTGAACGAGCAGTGCTTTTTCGGCTTTTTCCGGGAAATTTCATGTTTTGGGACCCTAATTTGGGGAAATTAGGGTTAACAAAACGGGGATTCCATGGTATACAGAAGTTAGGCCATATGATCTGCGAATTAAAAACGATAGGGAGCCGACAGGACCCGCTTAAAGACCGTCCCGTTGGCAGAGCTTCAAGCCCTTTGCCGGCGAACGGCCCCTCCGGGAATAATCCAATCCTCTTGGCGGCATCCGTATTCCGGTGACGCAGGACTATTGAGCGTAAAGGAGGCACAGCTGTGAAAAAAAGATGGACCGCGTTTTTCTTGGCGTTTCTTCTGGGGCTCGGCCTGACTGCCTGCGGCAAAACACCGGGGCCGGACACAAATACGGATGTGCCACCCTCTGCTGCCGACAGCGCGGAGGATACCCGGCAGCAGACCTCCGCACCGTTCAGCGCGGACTACTGGACCGCTGTGCGGCACGAGAGCTATGATGCCATGAACGACTGCATGAAAACCAGTGCTATGCCCACGGAGGCGTGGTGGGCGGACCTCTATCTCAACGAAGACGGAACGGCCCAGTTTCGGGATGTGTTAGGCTCGTACTACAATACCAGCCTGCTCGACGGAAACTGGTGGCTGGGCGCGGACAGCACCCTGCGGTTGACGGGAACGATGAATACCGGCGAGCCGCTGACCTTGGACGGTCGGATCGAAAGCACCGATTCTCTGGTGATCGAGACCCCTTACGGAGATACCTTCTACTTTGCCCCGGCAGAGCGGCCGGGCCCCGGCGGAGAGATGGGGATCGCGGACCTCTACGGAACGTGGCGCATGACCCACTATGAGGAGGACGGCCGGGAATACAGGCTCGGCGAGGAACATATCGCCTCTATGCTGTGCTTTGATCGCCTGTGGTCCGATCTGTTGGAGGGCTATGTGATGCGGGCGGACTGGTACCACGCCGCCGGGCTGGATACGGACACCCCGCAATACCGGTCAGAAAAGCATCTGCTGGCGGAGCAGATAGAGGAACCGCTGATGCCAGGGCTGTCCAATGAGACTTGGAGCGTGCGGCTGACCGATGAGGAGACTGGCGCGGCGTTTTTCGCCGCCCTGACGAACCGGAATAGCCTGCTTGTGTGGATGCCTTATGAAAAGAACGGGGGCGAGGGGGTCCGTACCGTCACCTATATGCGCTCCAGCGGCTTCCTGCCGCCGACCTTGGAGAACGCCATGACAGGGGAGCCGGAAAAATCGCTGATCTTCTACTGGCGGGACCCGCCCACCGAGGTGACGGAGCCGCTGTCGGTGATCCCCATGAACGCATTGGAACCCAACGGACAGAATAAGCTGCTGCTGGTGGGCCGGTGGTACGAAACGGACATCCAATTCAGCGTTGGAACGCCGGTGCTGAACGATGACGGCACCCAACAAAGTTGGATCTCGGAGAAGGTGGTGTATGAGGGGAAAATCAAGATCAATGAGCCGATGTTCTTCTCCCTCACCATTCCAGAGGATACGGCGCGGGTGTGCCTGTTTATGAAGCGGCCCTGGGATGTGAGCTGGTTCACCTGGCCCATTACGGATCAGGCTCCGTTTTATGTCAGTGGAGACACCTTCCTGACGGGAGGGAGCTGAGGCCTCGTTTTACCTAAAAAACAGGCAATTTTATAAGAAGCAATCAAAAGCGAATGCTGAAATCAAATACAACAACAGGAAAAGGAGAGTAGAATTATGGGACTGATCAAAGCGGCAATGGGCGCGGCTGGCGGCGTGTTGGCCGACCAGTGGAAGGAATACTTTTATTGCGAGGCGATCCCCTCTGACGTGCTGGCGGTCAAGGGCAAAAAGAAGGTCACGGGCCGCTCCAGCAACACCAAGGGCGACGACAACATCATCACCAACGGCAGCCTGATCGCCATTGCGGACGGACAGTGTATGCTCATCGTGGAGCAGGGCAAGGTGGTGGACGTCTGCGCCGAGCCCGGTGAGTACACCTACGATATGTCCACGGAGCCCAGCATCTTCTCCGGCGATCTGGGCGAGAGCGTGAAGAACGTGTTCCAGAATATCGGCAAGCGTTTCACCTTCGGCGGCGAGGCCCCCAAGGATCAGCGGGTCTACTACTTCAACACCAAGGAGCTGACGGGCAACAAGTACGGCACCCCCAGCCCTGTTCCCTTCCGGGTGGTGGACCAGCGGGCTGGCATCGACATTGACATCGGCATCCGCTGCTTCGGCGAGTACAGCATCCGGCTGAAGAACCCCCTGCTGTTCTACACCAACGTCTGCGGCAACGTCAATGAGGACTACAAGACGGAAAATATCGCCGGTCAGATGAAAACGGAACTGCTGACGGCTTTGCAGCCCGCTTTCGCCAAGATCAGCGAAATGGGCATCCGCTATTCCGCCCTTCCCGGCCATACTCTGGAGCTGGCTGACGCCCTCAACGAGCAGCTTTCCAGCAAGTGGCGGGATCTGCGCGGCATGGAGATCGTCTCCTTCGGCGTTTCCAGCGTGAAGGCCAATGAGGAAGACGAGCAGATGATCAAGGAGCTGCAGCGCAATGCGGCCTTTATGGACCCCACCCGCGCGGCGGCGCATCTCGTCGGCTCTCAGGGCGAGGCGATGAAGGCGGCGGCCGCCAACACCGGCGCCGGTCCCGCCATGGCTTTCATGGGCATGGGCATGGCCGGCCAGATGGGCGGCATGAACGCCCAGAACCTGTTCCAGATGGGGCAGCAGCAACAGGCCCAGCAGCAGGCGGCGCAGCCCGCCCCCGCACCTGCGGCGCAGGGCTGGACCTGCACCTGCGGCCAGAGCGGCATCACCGGCAACTTCTGTCCCAACTGCGGCAGCAAGAAGCCGGAGCCGAAGCCTGCCGGGGACAGCTGGCAGTGCGCCTGCGGCACCACCGCCACCGGAAAATTCTGCCCGGAATGCGGCAAGCCCAAGCCCGCCGCCGCAGCGGACGGCTGGACCTGCACCTGCGGCGCGGTGAATAAGGGCAAGTTCTGTGCCGAGTGCGGCAAGCCCAAGCCTGCCGGAGTTCCTCAGTACAAGTGTGACAAGTGCGGCTGGGAGCCCGCCGACCCGCAGCATCCCCCCAAGTTCTGTCCTGAGTGCGGCGACCCCTTTGACGACGGGGACATCGTGTAATGAAACGGCGGATGATTTGGATTTTCCTGGCGGGCGCGCTGGTAGGGATCGTCCTTTCGGGCCTGTATAAGCATTTTGTCACGGACCAGATCATGGATGGGGGCAATGGCATGGAGAATCCGGATCAAAACCTGTTCCTGCTGGACGGGGACGGTGCTTATGTGGACAATTCCCTCCTCTGGCCAGTGCTGGAGGGAACATGGGAAAGTCCGGAGGACGGCTGGCAGGCGGTCATCAGCGAAGAGGACGGCTTGACGCTCCGGTTGGACGGCGAGACCGTTCTGGAAACCCCGCTGGACTTCACCTACATCCCGCGTAAAAAGATACAGGACACGGGGCTGATGTTAGACAACCGCATTCTCCAGAAAGCAGACGGCACGGAATTGGGGAAGATCCTGGACGCTTACCACTGTGCCGGGGCCGGCGAGGACAGCGGCAGACTGGAGCTGACGGTGGACTGGTCGGAAGCGGCGGACAAAGTGGTGGAGCTTCAAAAAGTTGAAGAATAAGAGCAAATAGCAGGTTTATTTGGCGAAAATCCGTCCCCGGCTGCGGGAGCCACGGCCGGGGACAAGGTCCCGGTTCCGGGTGGACAATGCAATGTGAGCCGTTACGGTGGTTGAAAACAACAGGAGGAAGCTATTATGGGATTGTTTGATAAGAAATACTGCGACATCTGCGGCGAGTAGATCGGACTGTTGGGCAATCAGAAACTGGAAGACGGCAACCTCTGTAAGGACTGCGCGAAGCAGCTCTCTCCCTGGTTCAGTGACCGCCGCCGCGGTGGAGGACATCAAGCGGCAGCTGGCCTACCGGGAGGAAAACCGGGGCAGGGCGTCCCAGTTCCGCACCACCCGCTCCTACGGCGAGGATTGTAAGGTCCTGCTGGACGAGGAGCATCGTTGGTTTACCGTTACCCGTGCCCGGGATCTGGCGGACGCCAACCCGGATATTCTGGACTACACCGCGCTGACCGGCTGCCGCGTGGACATTGACGAGAGCCGCACAGAGCAGAAGCGGGAGGGGCCGGACGGCAAGGAGGTCAGCTACAACCCGCCTCGCTACGAGTATTCCTATGACTTTGAAGTGATCATTTCCGTCAATAACCCCTACTTTGACGAAATGAAGTTCCGCCTGAACAACAGTTCTGTGTACATTGAGCCGCAGAACACCGTGCAGCGGCCCATGATGGGGCAGCAGGGTATGATGGGCCAGCGTCCTATGGCGGGCCGTCCTCAGAGCGGCATGGCGGGTCAGCGGCCTATGATGAATCAGCCGGGCATGAACCAGCGTCCTATGGCAGGTCGGCCCCAGAGCGGCATGACACAGCGCCCCATGATGGGACAGATGAATTCTGTGGGCCGGATGAATACCATGGCTGCCGGCTTCGATCCGGAGAGCAATCGGGAATATCGCAAGTACCGCGAAATGGGCGACGAGATCCGAGCGGCGCTGCTTCAGGTGATGGAGACCGCCCGTGGCGGCGGCACAGTTCAGACAGCCCCCATGCAGCAGGAGGCCCCCATGCAGCAGCAGGAGACCTTCGCTCCCGCTCCGGCAGCAGCCGGTCCGTGGACCTGCCCCGCCTGCGGCGGACAGAATGACGGAAAATTCTGCGAGTACTGCGGCGCGCCCAGAGCCTAAAGACAGGCCCCGGTTTTTGGGCGTGAGACGACCGAAAACCGGATGGACCGACGGTGTATCCCCCACAATGCGGGGAGAAAAAACTTTTTCGACACACTCAGCGTCCGCCCGCAAACACGGGCGGGCGCTGAACAGAACATGAAGAAAGAAGGATGAGAGCAAGCATGGCAGCACAGGTGACCAACTATCAATGCCCAAGCTGCACCGGCCCGCTGCATTTTGTGGGCGCATCCGGCAAGCTGGAGTGCGATTACTGCGGTAGTACCTATGATGTAGCAGAGATCGAGGCGCTTTACGCGGAAAAGGAGGAACAGGCCGCGGCGGCGCAGCAGTCGGCAGAAGAAAAAACGGCGGCGGAAAAGAAGGCAGCCGAGGAAGGCGGCTGGGAGTTGCCGGACCTCAGCGCCGACTGGGGCGCAGAGGGCGACGGCATGAAGGCTTACAGCTGCCCAAGCTGTGGTGCGGAGCTGATCTGTGACGCAAGCACGGCGGCTACCTCCTGCCCTTATTGTGGAAACCCAACGGTGGTGCCGGGGCAGTTTGCGGGAACGCTGAAGCCGGATTTCGTGATCCCCTTCAAACTCAGCCGCGAGGACGCCATCCGCGAGCTCAAGAAGCATTACAGGGGCAAGGTGCTCCTTCCCAAGAGCTTTTCCAAGGAAAATCACTTACAGGAGATCCAGGGGGTCTATGTACCCTTCTGGCTGTTCAGCGGTGAGGCGGAGGGCAATGCCCACTATGAGTGTACCCGGTCCCACAAGCGCACCGAGGGTGAGTATGAGGTGATAAAGACGGAGCACTTTGACGTGTACCGTGCCGGAACGATGCCTTTTGAAAAGGTGCCGGTGGATGCCTCGACTAAAATGCCGGATGATCACATGGATTCCATCGAGCCTTACAATTACGATGACCTGAAACCCTTCTCCACGGCGTATCTGCCGGGCTTCCTGGCGGATAAGTTCGACGTGTCGGCGGACAAGAGCCGGGAACGGGCCGATGTCCGCTGTCTGGGCAGCTTGAAAAAGGCGCTGCAAGGCACCGTAACGGGATACGCGACCTGTTTCCCAAGAGGCGAACACGCAGACATCCAGCGGGGCAAGGTCCACTACGCGCTGCTGCCGGTGTGGCTGCTCAATACCAAGTGGCAGGGAAAGGATTTCCTCTTCGCCATGAACGGCCAGACCGGAAAGCTGGTAGGAGACCTGCCTGTGGACAAGGGGCGGTTTTGGGGGATGTTTGCCGCCATTGCCGTGCCGCTGTCCGTATTGAGTTCGGTCATCGTCCTGCTGATGCGATAAGGAGGGACGGACATGAAAAGAAAAGTCACAGCTTTGCTGACGGCGCTCCTGCTGACGCTGACTTTGTGCGTCCCCGCTCTGGCGTGGACGGAATACGGCGCGATCTATGACGAGACCGACGCGCTGGGCTCGGAGGAACTGTCCGATCTGGGTCAGTACACTTTGCCCCAGCTGACGGAGGCGCTTCACCTTGACCTGCGGGTGGACATATTTACCAATGAGGATGTGAGCGAGGGTACCACCGCCGGAGATATCGCCACATATGTTTACAAAGATTCCGGCTACGGCTGGGGCGAGGAAAAGGACGGCATCTCGCTGACGCTGGTGATGGAGCCTCTGGCGGACGGTTCTTACACCCTGGCGGAGACCGACTGGTGCGTCTACGCGATGCTGAGCGAGACGCGGGGCGACGGGCAGGAACTCTCCGGCTTGGTGTATGACGCGGTGGAGCCGTATATGACGGCGCGGGCGTGGGACGGTACGGATATGACCGTGAGCGCCGAGGCGCTCTGTCAGGCGGTGAACGCCATGGCGGCGACGGCGGCGGACTATCTCTCCGCAGACTTCCCAACGGAGGCGCAGCAGCCCGAGACCGTCCAGTCCGGCGAAGCTCCGGAGTTGGGCAGCACCGGCATGAACTATGTGTTCGATCTGCGGGGAATGCTCTCCGACGGGGAGCGGGAAGAACTGGAGGATCGGGCCGAGGATATCGCCCTCCGCCGCAGCTGCGGCATCTATACCCTTTTTGTGGAGGACTTTACAGCTTACGGCTATGGTGACGATCCCTATACCGCCCTGTATCAGACCTACCACGCCGAGGGTCTTGGCGTGGGCGAGGACCGGAACGGCGTCATCATCATGCTGAGCATGAAAGAGCGGGACTACGCCATGTTCGTCTACGGCGAATGGGCGGAGTATGCTTTTGACCGATACGGCGAAAAACAGCTGGAGGATCGCTTTTTGGATAAATTCAGCGGCGGCGACTGGTATGCCGGGGTTTCCAGCTATCTTGCCGCCTGTGACGAGTTTCTGACTCTGGCTGAGGCCGGAAAACCTGTGCGGTCCAGCCCCCTGCCGGCCATCGGCATTGCGGTGGCAGTCTCCTGCCTGATCGCGTTTCTGGTGTGCATGATCCTGAAGGGACAGATGAAGTCCGTGCGCAATGGCGTTGACGCCAACGTGTATACCACGGCGGGCGGTGGATTGAAGCTGACGGACAGCTATGACCACTACACCCATACCACGGAGACCCGCCGTAAGATCGAGAGCGACTCCGGCGGCGGTGGCAGAAGCAGCGGAGGAACTGTAAGCCGCAGCGGCGGCGGCGGTCACGGCCGCAGCGGAAAATTCTGAGAAGGAGGCAGAATCATGAAGCGCTTGACTTTGCATCGGCTGGCGTCGGCACTTCTCTGCCTGACGCTGGCTCTTAGCCTGACTGCCTGCGGAGGGAAAAAGAAACCGGCCTCGGCAGCGGGAAACGGCGGCGTAAAGGAGACGATCTCCGACAGCAGGACCGATCAGACCGGTCAGGCCGATCCTGTGAAGCCTTCCGAACCGGAAGCGGAGGTGGACCAGGAGCTGGTGGAGGAATGTCTCGACAAGCTGGGCTTTGATTTGAAATACGGCGGCTATCCCGGCGCCGCGGCCTATCTCGGCTGCCGGGAGAAGGGGGACACCTCCAAGCTGTCGGACTGGATGCTGGAAAACTGCCTTGACCTGACGGCGGAGATGCCGGTCATGCTGACCATCCCCTCGGAGCGGGTCCTCGGTCCGGGGTACGGCAAGCTGTTCTGCGTCATTCCGCGGGGAGAGAACACCAGCCTTGCCGTGAACCACATCACATGGCAGTCTCAGGGCAACGGCCTGCATCCGGTGGCGGACGAAGTCCTCTACCGGGAGGAATACGCCCAGCCTGTTCTGCTGTTTGTGAACCCGGAGGAGCCGGATATGGAGATCAACCTCGTGGCTAACGGCGGTACGGCGGTGAGCTGGTATCCGCAGGAGGACCTGTACGGCGATTTCATCCTGCCTGCCAGCGAGGAGGGCCGATTGCTGCTGTTCGACTTCTCCATCTACACGAACACCATCGCCATCGACCATCCCGAAGGCTGGGAGCCGACCGGTGACGATTGGTGGTAGCCCCCTACGGATCTGGGGCTGGCCGATACCTCGTGGGATTGCGATGAGTGGACGCTGGAGCTGCATTACGGCGACTGCGACCCGGATTATGCGGGGCTGGCCAATCTGTACGAGTACTATAACGGCCAGAAGAATTTGCAGTTCTTCGGTGTATGGCGCATGGAGGATGACTGCCTGCGGCTGGATATGTCCGCCGGGGTGGGCAGCTCCCTCAGCGGCAGCTTCCCAGTGCTGATCTCCCCCTCCGGCGAGTATCTGTACTTCCAGCGCTCCCGCATCGGCGAGGGGATGCCCTTCCTGCGGAACGGCGAGGACTCCACTACCTTGAGCTTGCGCTACGGTTGATGAAACCCTTTATACGAAACAGGCCCGGCAGCTGATTTTCAGCCGCCGGGTCCTTTTTATTGGCTATATGCGTGGAAATTTTCTGTGGGTATCAGAAAGCAACATGCATGAACAGGGCCACGCAGCAGAGAATGATCGCCAGAGGGACGTACACATACCGGCCCACATTGTACCAGAGATCGCCGCGTTTTTTCGTACTGCCGGTGTTGATGGCGTCCAGCAGGGCGTCCTTCTTCATCACGTAGAACCAGGAGACCGCACCCAGCGTAGCGCCGATGGGGATGATATAAATGGACACCAGATCCATCCAGGGACCCCACTTGCTGATGGTCTCCATGCCGATGCCGAAGCCCAGGCACAGCGCGCCCAGCAGTACCAGCACGGTAACGCGGTTGAGCTTCGGGAACTTGTGCATCAGGGACTCCGCCACCACCTCAAACATATTCTGCAAAGAGCTGACGCCAGCGAAGATCATGGCCATATACAGGATGATGGCGAAGAGCTGACCCATGGGGATGTCCTGCAAGATGGTGGGCAGGGTCACGAACAGCAGGCTGGGACCGGCGCCCACGTCCAGACCGTAGGAGAAGCAGGCGGGGATAATAACCAGAGCGGCTACCACGGCGGCAATGGTGTCAAAGAGGGCCGTGTGCTGGGCCACGCCCACCACGTCCTCGTCCTTGGAGAGGTACGCACCGTAAACGATCATGCCGCTGCCGGTGACGGACAGGGAGAAGAATGCCTGACCCATAGCCCAGATCCAGATCATGGGATTCGTCAGGGCCTCCCAGCGGGGGGTGAACATAAAGACATATCCCTCCGCAGCGCCGGGCAGAAGGGCCACTCGCACGGCCAGAATCAGGAAGATCACAAAGAAGACAGGCATCATGACCTTGTTGGTCTTTTCGATGCTGCGGGCGCCCAGGAACAGCGTCAGCAGCGTGCCCACCACCACAACGATATGATAGGGAATCACAGAGTAGGGGGTGGAGGAGAAGGCACCGAACCAGGCGGCGGTGTCCGTGGTCAGCAGTGTGCCCAGCAGGGAATCCACCAGAGCCTTGAGCACATAGGTGACGATGACGGCATAGCCGATGGCGATGCACAGGGAGCCAGCCAGAGGCAGCCAGCCCAGCAGACCGCCGACTTTACCGGCAGACTTGCTGCGGGTGTCCCAGGCGTTTTCATAAGCGCCCAGCGTACCGGTGGCGGCACGGCGGCCCATGGCAAACTCCGCCGGAAGGCCCACATAGCTGAAAATAAAAACAAACAGCAGATAGATCAGTAAAAATGCGCCGCCGCCGTTGCTGCCCATTTTGTTGGGGAAGCCCCAGACGTTGGCCATACCCACCGCCGAACCGACGGACGCAAGGATAAAGCCCCAGCGGCTCGCAAAGCTCTTGGTGTTTTTCTTGTGTTCCATGTTTTTCTCCCATCCAGCCGTAAAAAAACCGCACGGGATCGGGGCCCGTGCTATCGGCTTCTATCTGATCCCGGACTTCCGGGGGAAACAAACCCCTCACAGGGAGGGCGCTTTACTATTTTAAAGCTTTGCTGACAAAAAGTCAAGGGAGGAACAATAGTTGTCCGCGGTAAAAAATACGCCGCGAGGGAAAAATGACTTCTGCTGAAAACAAAGCGCCCGCCTGCGTGGAAACGCAGGCGGGCATCAGCGTGTCGAAAAAGTCTTTTCTCCCCGCGTGGAGCAGGAATACACCGTCGGCCCAGCCGGTTTCCGTGTGCTTTGCCCCCGAAAACCGGGGGCCATCCTCGAAACAGGCTCGCTTCATCCGCCGCTGGCGGCGCTTCGCCTGCTTCCCCTTCTTGGGTTTCCCGCGCACACCCTTCCTTACCGTCACGGAGAATTTACCACTTTATCGACAATCTCAACCGGGAGAGGACTGTTGTCCTCT
>OGKG01002079.1_pt1 | contig 21956 bp, 33 predicted proteins | sample 1572201 | NCBI WGS metagenome assembly OGKG01 (sample SAMEA2582146, study PRJEB24529) | metagenome | biome: Human gut stool | place: China | collected 2011 | reverse complement strand
AAATCATAGTATTGTTCTCCTAATCAATTTCTTCAAATGCAACACTATTAAATTCCATATCTGGGAATTCTTCTATATAAACAATTGTGTGCCAAGAATGAACAATAATATCTTCTAATGTATATTCTTTTCCTACTTCCAATAAGTGATGATTTTCACCTCCACCACCCCATACGTTATCATCGTTTCTAACACATTTAATTTTCCTTGGTTTTGTATTATAAATATCCATTTAAATTCCACTCCTCTTCCAAACGCCTATATATTCCTGTGACTCCTGTTTGAATCTTTTTAACATATCAATTAATGCATCTACTTCTGTCAAATCATCAAAAACAATCTCAACTGATTCTTTTTCTTTTAAATCCAATCTTTCTACATAAGGAAATGGTTTGATAAAACATTCAAATTTAACATCTTTTCCTTTATGACGAAGTATGATTTCATTAATATTTTCTCTATCATTAATCTTTAATACTTACCCTCCTGTGAAATGCGAGTTTCAACTTTTATTTCCAACCACTGCAATTCCTACATCCAAGAGCATACACATCACAATGCGTGACTGCACAAGTTTCACATTTATATGGTTCTCTATAAGATGTAATTTTGTCTTTTAAAACATTCAATTCGTTCATAATAGTATCTACATCTTTAAGTTTTATTCCAAATAAAATCTTTGTTATTTCTTCATACATTAACTCTTTTGATACATTCGTATCACTTTTATGTGGCTTATACTTAAAATCATACAACCATTGATCAATTTCGCCATCTGCACAATCATGTATCATTGGAAAATCACCACCACGATGAATACAATTATTGTTACGACAATAATAATTACCATTTACATAATCGTGACTTTCTCCATATTTACAAATATCGCAAGATATTCCCATTCATATCACCTCACTAAATTATTCTCTTAATTCAAACAACTTTTCTACAGCTTTCTCACCTGTGACTCTATCTGACTTCTGTAACACTTTACGTTCTTTCTGCCAAATACACTTAAAATCATCAGGCATATTATATTCACTTACTAACACTATATTATTCTCTGAAAGTTTACGAAGAAAATCGTAGAATTCGTCATAGTCGATTGACTGTTTAGAATACTGTTTTGTATTACGATATGGTGGATCGAAATAAAAGAGACAATTCTTATAATCTGCAAAGTCCTTATAATCACAACATCTAAATTCAATGTCATTTAAATCAGGAATTTGTGTTCTAAAATTCTTCAGTCTTTCATTATAAATACTTCTACCACCCTTAGAATCTCTGCCATATCCACCATCAAAATATCTGCCACCATAAGATGCACAATATCCAATAAGTGCTATATACTCTTTTGAATACTTATGTGTTCCAAGTTTTCTATCTTCTCTCACATCGGCATAATGTTCAAATGTACATACATCTGGTGCAATAGATAAATCATTATCAGACTGAGCATATTTCAATAAAGCAATTAGTTCTTCATTAATGTCAGCCCCTATCCTCTTATCACATTTAATCTTATCAATTAAATTTGCTCCACCTACCATAGGTTCTATGTAAGTTTTAATATTATTGTCATCAATATACTTCTGAATAATTGGCACTAAAAATTTTGCCAATCTATTTTTACTTCCTTGATATACCATTTTAATCTACTCAGAGCGAAATTTCTTTAAGGCTGCCACTCACACTCCTTTCGTATTATTTAGTTAATTATTCTCTACTTCCTTTAACCTTTTCTGCTAATTCTTCGATTCTTCTCATATCGTCAACCAAGCATTCGTCTCTATCTTCTTCATCAATAGTTTCTACAAAATCATCAATTGCCATATTGTAAATTTCTGAACACTTCTCTGCTAACCAATCTTCAAAAGAATCTTTATCAGTCGCAACTTCTACAATAAATGTCTGTTTACTAATTTTACCCATTTGTTCACCTCCAATCTTCACATGAAAGATTTCTTTCAATGTATTATTGTCGCAATTGCTCATTTATGTGTTCTCCCAGTCTAATTTCTGACCACAGTCACTACAGAAAGAACCACTCTTTACAACATGCTTGCAGTTAGGACACCAATATGCACCTCTAAGAAATCTTGCGTTATCTATCACGTCAATATATTTTTCATAGTCAATAGGCGTTGGCTTCTTCGGTATCTGCTTTTTAAGTGCTTTTATTGCCATTCCATAAGCATTTTCAAAAGAGCATCCCCATGAAGTATCACATGGGATTGCTTTACCAAGTTCATTACAATCATATTTTAGTTCTTCGATAGCTTCACTTTCTGTCATCTGCCACCTCCTAACTTCCAAAGAAACTTCGGTTTACTGTTAATTCTTTGGAATAACAATCTTATGTTTTCCTTCTGAATTTCTATATACCTTTAAACCACAACTCTTTATTTGGTCTATACCTTTATTATAGTTTACAATCTGTTGTACTACACCTTTTCTATAAATCGCCCACATTTCATCTAAATTCTTTTCAAATTCAGTTTTTCTAAGTGCAATTTCTAACATACCGCTATCTTTATAGTTAGAAGTGTTTTTATAAGCATCGAAATAATTACCAAAGATATTTTCAAAATTATTACTCAAGATCGTCACCTCCTGCCATATTATTCTCCTACTAAAATCCACAGTCTTCGTTTTTTACTGACTTTCAAGTTATCAATAAAATCGACATTATCTAAACTTATCATAAGATTAGGCTTATTTCGTCTAATCTCACTGATTGACGGATAAATGCCTAATTCCACAAGAATTCTAGGAAGAAACCTCTCGTTTGTATAATAAGTCTTTTCCTGCTCAATTCTGTTCCAATCATTTTCATCTAATGCAAACATCTGTTGTGGTTCTGCTATTGGTTTTCCTATTACAACATTCTCTATATAAGCCATAATTCACCTCATTTCATATCCAAAGGAAATCCAATTTCTTATGCACAGTTACCCAAAATATTAAGTACCTTTTCTTCGCATTCATCTTCGTTCATATCTGCAATCAAAGATACTTCTTTCATTAATTGTTTAAAATTTGCCATAATAAATTGATAATCTTTAACATCTAAATTTTCATTTATATCTTCTCTCAAGTTATTCTTATTAAGAATACTTCTATCAATATATACCTTTTTATTTAAACTATCTTTTAGAACTACAATATTCGACTCAATTAATTCCTCGTCTACATTAAGTGTTTCAATTGTTATGGATTTTGTTACCATTAAATCTCCAATGGAAAACACATTATGATCAAATCCAAGTATCCTGCTAATCATATCAAATAACATCATTGCTCTGTTTTCCTGAACAGAGAGTTCTGTATTAGATAAACAACCCTTTACTATGACATCTTCCTTTAATTCAGAAATATGTAAAACATTATCTGATTCCTTCATTGTTTTTAAGATTGAAGTTTCAACATCGTTCCTGCTCACAATAATTTTTAAATCATAATGTTTTGCTATATTCAATTTGTATTCATACTGTTCTACTTCATTAAAGGCTATGAAAAATACTGGTTCTTTTTCTTTTAAAATTACTGAACCTTTCTGCTCAATCAAATCTTGCTCTTTAATTTCTGGAATTTCTACATATCCATCTCTACTTGAATAAGATCCTTCATGATATATACGTCCTCTTGCCTCACTAGGTCTATTCTGCAATTCAGGGATTATTGTTACTTCTTGCACAATCTGTTCATTTTGTGAGGCTGCTTCTTTTCTTAAAAACAATTCATATCCTTTGAAACTATCAATATTTTTATCTTTTCTTCTTGCAATCGCTACCCCTTTTAAATATTTTATATCTTCCTCATTATTACTTTTAAAAGTCATAAATTTTATAAGATTTTTCACATTCTTTTTATTCACATAATATCCAATGCAAGATGAGTAGTTATTTATATCTTCGATTCCTTTCGTTAACAAGGAGTTACAATATTCTTCTACATACAATTTAACCAAATCTCGAAACGCATTCAATTTTTCATCTTTTATAATATCTTTTCTATCAGGCGAAGTAAGATTTAATGTTTTATCACTTACATGTAAGTCTCCTTTTAAATATGGCAAGTTTTCTAATTTTGAGACTAACCTTCCCTTATAGAAAATATTAACATTATCTCCCCAACTATAATTACCTGCAAGAGCAATCCATCCGCTACAATCATTATCTTCTATTGAAAATTGATATTCACTATCATCTCCCTCAGTTAAATCTTTCTTTTCAACTAATTCTCCATTATAATAAATATCTAATTCATGAACATATTTACCAAGTATTTTTACTCTTTCTTCAATATCCCAACTATTCGCTGTTTCAAAATCAAAGTTGTTTAAAACGAGTTTGAAACCATCATAATAATCATCCAATTCTTCAACTTCAATTTCTGTGTTACTGGTTGCAATCATTTTTTCTACATCAAATGTAATATATGTGTTTCCAGAATGAACATTAATTAAATTACTGACTGTAATATTACTAAAGAATCCCATGCCAAAAGGATTTTCAGAACTTCTCACATTCTCATCCCAACCACTTTCTGCAATAGAAAATAATGCTTGTGGATTTGTTAAAATATTTCCGTTGTTCTCTATAATCACTTTATTTTCATATCTATCAATTGTAATTTTAACTTCTGTTGCCTTTGCTCTTTGGGCATTTTGCACATCTTCATCAAGAAAGCAATATATGTCTTTAAACGTGCTTTGCCTTAATAATTTTAATTGATTGATAACGTTTACTTTTAATTCAACCGCCATTACTATCTCCTTTTTTCCCTATGAAATCTATGTTTCTTGTTATTCTTTTTCTTTACTCTTAGAAAGAGCAATTTCAGTTTTGGATTTAACAATATATGTTTTATTTTCATAATCAATTAAGAATACATATCTTACATCCATACTTACACGTTTAACTGTTACTTCAAAACGTGCGATATTATCTTCTAATGCAAACACATATGATTTCTCATCAACATCTTCATCGGATAATTCTTTAAGAATAATTGGAGACTCACTTGCCCCTTTGTAAATATGTAATGTGTATACTTTTTTATCTGGGAACATATAAAATGTATTTACCCAACTCCAATCGAGATAAAAGTTCACGGTGTTTCCAAAAGTATGTTCAATTATTCTTGACAATTGATCAATCCTATCTGATAGCTCTCTAATCTTTTCATCATAGTTTTTTTGTGTTTCTCTAAAAACATCATCAGTTATATAATCTTTTAATATTTTAAATTTTATCTTTTTTAATGGATTATTCATCTAATCTACCTTCCTTTGTTCTTTCATTACCAAATGGCTAACGTTTACTGCTTCTCTCATAGCTTCTGCAAACTCATAAGCACAATCAGAAGTAAATCTTTCCTGCACTTTTGCAATATCATTTGTATCAACTTCACTATGAATCCTTGCGTCAATAATATATTTTCCATCTTTACATTGGATATCTATCATTTGTTCGTCCTCCTTTATCAAAATACTTTTACAAACTTCTCATAGTTACCATCTCTACCATTTGGAACAGCAAATACAACATTATCGAAGCATTTATGAGTAGTAGTTAAATATTCTTTAAATATATTCGCTACTTCTGTTGCATCTTGACCAAAAACACCACAACCATAAGCTCCTAAAATAAGAGTGCTCACATTGTTATCTTTCGCCATATCAAGAACAAACTTAATTCGACTTCTTAATACTTTAGTATTTTCTTCGTCTGACACATTCTGATATTTCTGAGCAGCCGACTTATTTGGAGCAGCACAAGTAATAACACTACACTCTACATGGTTATTCTCTCTAAAGAACCAAACACCAGGAGAAAATAATCCTCTGTTCAAATATAAAGCCTTATTCTTGTGTCGATTATTCCAATCATAAAACTCTAATATAAACTGACTCAACACATTGTATAAGAATGATTCGTGGCATAAGCACTCTTCCTGTGCCTTACTACCATTTAGAAACATTCCACCTGGATTTTTATATGAAGAAAAATTAAGAACTGCCGTACTTGGATTGCCGTATTTCATCACAGCACCTACACTATCAATATTCTCTACAATAATCTTGGTATCTTTATCTTCGATATCCTCTTCAAAATCCCTATTAAATGAATCTGTATCATAAATTTTTGTACCCAAAATTGAAGTTTGAATGCAACGACCATATTTATTCTGCATCTCTTTTGTATGTTCACGAGCGATTGTCGCTCTCTGTTCTTTATTCTGCCAATATTCTTTTATATATGCCATTTACTTATCCTCCTCATCTTCACCCAAAATTTTCTTTCTTAATGAGTTCCAACCATCATCATAGCCATCACAATATTCATCCATATATTCATCATTATGTGTCTCATCTGGCAATTCTTTTAATGGACACCAATTTGGCTTATTACCATTTTTTATTACTTCTTCATAAATCATATCTCCGCATTTATCTAATTTACCTGTTGCAGCACAAAGATCACATTGCCCGTAGCTATCGAAGCATAATGGACATTTATCACAACTATTTGGTATATCTAACACTAAAATAGCTTTACTCATAAATTTAATCCTCGTTTCTTTGTTTTTGTATATATTTATTCTCTGAAAACCAACAAGAAATTCCGCTTTCTTTCGGTCTTGATTTTTATACAATATATAGTATTTGTTGCAATTATTTAATACCATATATTGTATATGCTATTTTATTTTCAACTACTTATTGTATTATTCTCCATTTTATTTTCTAACCACATATAAATAACTAAATCCACCAGCATTACCTACAGGCTGTGCTAATAAACACATTGCTACATGGTCTGAATCATATACCCTATTACCCTGACGAAATTGCTTTCCAAAATTTATTTCACCGATACCACCAACTAACTGAGGTTTATCACCACAAGCAGAACTTAATCTGCTTGTGGGTTTGTAAAATTTCCAGAGTTGATTCCTTCATATAATCTGTTTAATGCTATCTCAAATGCGCCAATCCCAGAGAAAAAACTACTTAATCTCAAATCATCAAAAAGATATGGCATAGCCTTATACAATTCAACCAATATGTAATATAAAACATCTACTACAATGGAATTCCCTGCTTGCTTGTACAACTGACTGTTGCTTACCATCTTCTCAGCAGCTTCAAAATTCTCATCTGAGAACCCCATAAGTCTAAAACACTCCTTCGGAGTCAATTTTCTGATTCTAATAGGTGATTCAATTCTACAAACCCCTGTCTCAGTTGCAGTAATTGTTGGACAAATCTGACCATTTTCCTGAACTCTACCTCTTCTTGTTTTAGACTCTGGATATGATAAATCAGCTACGCCACCCAGTTCACATTCGATATATCCTTTCTTAGTTGCCTGGCGAATTGCAATCTTATTACCCTCACCCTTATTTGTTGTAAGAGTCGGTGCTAATCCATTCTCGTCAAACACATTACCATTCATACCTTTTCCAGATGGATTTACATTTCCTAGCTGAACAATCTTTGGTTCATGACTACCACCTCCACAAGTATTTAATGTTGGACTACAACCATCTGTACTGTAGATTCTTCCTACTTGTGGATTCTTCCAATTTCCTTCACATTTGGAAATATTGCCGACCTGTTTCACTACATTATCATTTACAAGACGTGGATCTTTATAATCTCTTGCTGTTAAAGTAGGACAGAAATCATTATATTCTCTTGATTTTCCTTCTCTTTTAACCTGACAAGCATCGTATAATAAAGCGTCTTCGTTGTTGAGATTTGTTAAAAATCTCTGAACCTTATCTTCTGAGATATAAAATTTCTCATCAACATTCTCTTCAAGAACATCTTTTAATCTCATTCCATTATCAAATGGTTCAGGATATGTAAACTTTCCATTTTCCAATTCTTTCTTAATAAAAATCAGATACACACGCTCTCTATTCTGAGGAATACCATAATCTTTTGCATTAAGGACTTTCCAGTACACATTGTATCCATACTCATCCAACTCATCTGTAAACATCTTGAATGTATCTTTAAACTGCTTTCCTACAATGTTCTTTACATTCTCGTACATACCGAAATTCGGTTTGTTTGCTCTGATAACTCTCAAATACTCTACCAAAAGAGATGAACGAGTCTTCTCAATGTTGTTACTTCCGCAGCATGGACACTTATCTCTTTCTGACCAATGAACTGTCAGTGGATTATACTCATGTCCACAATCTTTACAAGTCCATACAGAACCTTTCTGCTTACCAGCGACCGAAAAATCCTGACAGGGCGATCCTCCGCAAATCATGTTAAATGGTTCAAGTTTTGTTTCATCAACCTTAGTAATATCACCAAGATTTTTACTTTCGTTCTCATTGTGAATAGCACAATAAGAACTTGTTGCATATTTATCAAACTCACAGAAGTTCACTAACTTCCAGTTCTTCTCGCAATAATTATTTTTTTCTTTATTCTCTGTCAAAATCCTTTAATCTACAGAGATTGCGCAATCATTTATCCTAGAATTTACTGTTAAATCCTTTCATTTTAATATTATTTTGTTGTAAAATCACTCGGAAATAGGCACGTCTGCCTAATCGAATGAAAAAAATATTTCTTGTTACTTTTACTTTTGGAAAATTTGGCTGATCAGCCGTGAATAGAATTACCTCTATATTAGATTATTCTCCATCTCGAAATGATTTAATTCGATTTTTTAAATAATCAATCTCATCATTCCAATGGTCTATTAACATGTCTTCGATTTGATGCTTTGCATCTTCTATACTGTCTGCAAACAATGTATCATATTCAACATTTAGTTCTTTTGATACATATATAAATATGTTTTCGTCTGTCTCATCTTGTACAAAACCAGCTACTACATTTTCATCATCTTCTTCATAAAATTGACTAAAATGTAATTTATAACATTCCTTACCAAAGTCATTCTTTTCACCTGTTTCCCAATATTTCTTCACTTTATCACCTCGCTTAATTTGGCTGATCAGCCGTGAATAGAATTACCACTATATTAGATTATTATCTGTTTAGAATACACCATTGATGTAAACAACATCATCTAACAATTTATTATTTATAGTAATAATATTGTTACCTAATAAGCTTATTCTAAAATGTTTTGCTGTTTGATTATTGCAGATAATGCATTTAATTTTTTCATATTTATTGCAAACATTTTGCCACTCTTCATCAGTTGTATCGTTATCAATAATATAGCCATTCTTCATATGCTCAATTTTATGCATTCATTTCACCTCTATTAGATTTTTCTCCACATGGAATATCACCAACAATAGCTTTGTCAAATGCTTCTAAAAACATTTCTGCGATTTCCTTTTCGTAAAAACCACACAGACCATCGCAGTTTATATCTGCAATTACTCTCGAAAAGAAATCTTTGAACTTGTCAGCAATAAAATCTCGTTCATATTCTCTTGGAATATCAATCGTTAGTTTCACTCTCTCACCTCATTCTACTTCCCAAACGGATTCTCCATAATACAATGATCAACCATATCTTTAAATGCAAAAGGCGAATCAATCACTCTATCTGAATATCTAAAACGCTTCAAAAATTCAAGAACGCTACGTGCATCTCTATATGACAATGGAATAAATGATACATACTCTGGATGACCTTTAATGCATACAACCGCCCAAGAATGGTCATCTGAATAAAAACCAACATCCGTTCCAACATCTACCATCGAATTCATCATCTTGTGACAATCATCAACCAATTTATAAGAATTTTTATATGTAGCAATTGCGTCAGATAATTGAATATTTGCATATTTACATCTTTCCTCTGCATCTTTGTATTTTTCTATTGCATCCTTATATGATTTTTTAGCTGCTTCTACCTGAAATAAATCATCTTCTAATAGCCAAAGACGTAATTTATCTCGTATTTTATTCTTTAATTTCACTCTTCAACCCCCACTTATTCTTTATATGGTTCAGGTAATGGCATCCAAGCTCTCATACCACCATTAATTCTTCCCCAAAACCATGTTGTTTCATCATATTTATATCTTTGTACTTTCGTTACCATTCCTCTATCGGTAGTTACAAGTACATTTATTACTTTCTTATCTTTATATCTTTCATCATCTTCAGGCATATACCCTTCTACACATTTAATCCATTCCAATTATTATTTCACCTCACTTTAATATTTAATCCAACCATCTGTAATACCAGTCATCCAATAAATAAGATCTTCTCTATCATTTTTTAATCTTCCATCTATTACACGAGTTAAGATTTCATTGAGCCAATAGCCAACTTCTTTTCCACTTTTAATGAGCATTGTATCCATTACATCCTTACCATTAACTGCTAAATCCTTTAAAGAAAAACATTCATCATCCTGTAAGACTTCTTCTAAAATATATCCAATGTTATCAATCTTCTGTAATCTTGTTTCCTGATTAATGTCTGCTTGTGCTTTAATATCAGCTCTACGAACATTTAATAACCTTCTGAACTGTTCTTCTCCAATTTTATTAAGCCATCTCTTGACATATTTCTTTCCCACCTCAAAAGTAGCATCATGATAATAGACTAATTCAACAACTTTTTCTCTCGTATCATTGTCAAATCTTAATCGCTTCATTATTTTATTGGTCATATCAGCACTGACTCTTCCATGACCTTTAAAATGTCTAACGCCGTCCTCGCCATCTTGATAACAATGTGGCTTTCCAATATCATGAAAAAATACAGCCAATGATGTAATCAAATCTCTTGGATTCAAGTCTGGTTCACAATCACATTCATATGCTTGTACTGCATGTACTGTATGATTCCATACATCATAAATATGATATGGATTATTCTGTTGAAAGCCAAACATGTCTTTAATTTCAGGAATGAATAACGAGAATACTTCGTGATATAAGACCATTTGTACACAGAAATCACTCGATGCAGCAATTTTACAGAACTCACTATTGATCCTTTCAATAGATATATTCTCCAAATTCTTATACATTTTAGAGATATTCCAATCTGTATCAGGTTCAAGGACAAATCCCAACTGTGATGCAAATCGAATAGCACGTAAAATTCTTAATGCATCTTCTGAAAATCTGTCTTCTGCTCTGCCAACACATCTAATCTTGTGGTATTTAATATCTTCCATACCATTAAACGGATCTACAAGACCAACTTCATCGTTGTATGCCATTGCATTGATTGTAAAATCTCTACGCTTTAAATCTTCTTTAAGACTTCGTGTAAATGTTACGCTATCAGGTCTACGACTATCTGAGTAATTACCGTCAATTCTGTAAGTTGTACATTCATATCCTTCACCGTCAATTAAAATTGTGATAGTTCCATGCTGCAATCCAGTTTCAATAATCCTCTTGTCCTTGAATACTTCCATCATTTCATCTGGTGTGGCAGAAGTTGTAATATCATAGTCATGAATTGGTCTGCCAAGAATACTATCTCTTACTGCACCGCCACATAAAAATGCCTCATATCCATTACTATGCAGAATATTGATTAATTCTTTGCAGCCTTTTGGCATTGATATATGTAATGATTTTGTCTTTATATCTATCATCTCCCTTCATTTTATAGAAATCTTCCTTGGTAATCTTACGAAAATAATAACCACATTTTCCTTTCGTTGTTTTGTTTTTATCAGAACGCCTAACTGTATTCTCACTAATATGATAATATTTAGAACAGTCCAAAATATTTTCATATATTCCATCAATTTCATTATTGTTCCTATATGCAATAACAGGAGAAGACTTCCAATTATCTATTCCTGTTTTATTCAATTCATAATCAAAAGAATGATTTATATTATATTTCGCAGTACACCACTCTAAATTCATAATATCGTTATTTAATTTATTTCCATCTTTGTGATTGACTTGTGGTAGATTACCATGATTTTCAAGATAAGTTATTGCAACAACTCTGTGAATTCCAATATATTTTTTGCCGTATCTATTGCTTAATGTGACAGTTTCATATCCATATTTATCTATTTTAGATTTTAATTTATAAGGTATAATCTTTCCTTTTACCAAATAGATTTCACCACTCTTACTCACCAAATAATCTTCATAATTTTTAATAAATTCACACCTAAGAAAAATTTCTATGCGGTTTTGAATTTTCTGTAATAATTCATCTGTTCTATATAAACCAAACCCATCCTTCTTCTTAACTGGATGAATTTTTAACTTATCAAAAACACTTGGAGATATATTCAGAAACTGAATGATTTGTTGTTTGGTAAGATAATCTTCTTCTAAAATATTAATATTTGGTATTTTCGTATATAGTATTTTATATCACCTCTTTCAAACTCACCTCAATTTTCGGTTCATCAATAAACTTTGCCAATAGTCCTTCATGGTAGAATACCTTGTCACTTTCAGTAATTTCTTCTCCCAAGAAATATCTAAGTACGAATGGCATCATATAGTTGTCTAAACATTTGAACTCAATACTATATTCTCCATTTTCTTTGTAGATTTTTTTACAGTATCCGTCAGTACCATTGATTTTGTGGAGCGAAAATAATTCAACTCTGAATGGAATATTAGATTTTGTACTTAATCTTTCTTCAACACAATTTTTCACAAGACTTAACATGTGCAAATTACTTGCCGTTGTCATATCATAAACAATCTCATCATTTGAAAAGAATACAATTCTCTCTTCACCAATGATGTCATATAATAACGATAATGTCTGATCCATAAGGTATTTTTCATAGGTGATATGTCTTTTAGGATTACAATTACCAAGAATAACCTGGCGAATATATTTACTATTTGCAATATGTTCGTTATCCGTGAATTGAGAAATAAAATCTTCCCATGTATCAGTCCCACGAAATATATTCTTATCATATTCGTGTAAAGATGAAAAATTAGCCTTTCTCATATCAATACTGATAAAAACTCTTCCAGTATTAGTTGGCTTAAATATATCTTTATTAGATAAATTTTTATGAATCACAGTGAATTTGTTCATATCTTCCGCATTAAATCTCTGATATGCCTCTGACTCTTTGATACTTGTAATAGCTGCATCCTTTACATGATTATATTCCTCAAAGTAATCCTGTTCACAATTGTATTGCTGTAATTCACTTGCAAATCTAATCCATTTATTAACTGTTCCATAAAAATCATCAAAAAGCTTAATTCTATCTAAAAAATATGGCTCTTGAAATAATCTAATTGGTATATTACAATCCTTACAGAATCTTTCTTTTGCTCTATTTGATATTTCCATCAGATATCTCCTTTCACAATTCTCTCATTTACATACATCTTAAATTCATTGATTTTCTTATAATCAGGTTTATCAGGCAAAGATGTATTTTCTTTTGCGTATTCAAAACGTTTTTCATATTCATTCAATAAATCATAGAACTCAGAAATAGGTTGTCTATTCTCATCTAAATATTCTCCGTTTCTAATACTCATTAACAAATCGTGTTCGTCTGCTCTATACGTAATAATTTCTTCTTTTTCAAGAATATCAATACACATCATATATAAACGAATCAAATGTGCCATATGTTTACCAAGTTTATCATGAGCAACTGCTTTTTCATTTCGTTTGCCAAATTTACTGTAACTACTTACAATGGATTTCATTTCGTTCCACATTCCAGCCCAATCTCTTAATGGGTAATGTTTCAAATTTACATCCATAAAAATTTCACTGTCATATCCTTCCTGAACAGCTTTATCAATATACAGTTTCAAATCACTTTCATTGTATGGATAATATCTATTTTTAAATTCATATTGAGCATTGTTAATACTTCTCAAAATATATGCTTCATTTTCTGCCTGACCAACTAACCTTGCAGCTTTGTTCTCCATGCGTCTTAACTGTGAAGACGAATAACCACCAAAAGTATGAATACAAACTTTTGATAAAAACATTTTTCTATTGTCTAAAAGTTCTCTTCCAATATCAGACAAATGCAAATAATGTTCTGGTAGACAACCGAGTTGTTCAATTGTATTAGGATTATTCGATGTAAGAAGCTGAATCATTTTGTTAAATGAATATACTGTGGTGTCTGTATCGGTATTTACGACTTGTTCAAAATCTGTTCCAAGTAAAATATCTGATTTGCTGTTGAGTGCAATACCTCTCACATCTAAATCAGATCCTTCTTTATCCATTCCATATGCATGACTTCCACCAAGAGTTAAGATAATGATATTGTCACCCAAATTCTTATCTGTTCTCAGGAAGTCATACTCTTTTGATTTTAATTTGTCCTTAATCTGTTTAATTGTCATTGTCTTAACCTCCAAAATTTTATATATCTGTTTTTACTCGTTGCTTAAAGTTTGGAATGTCCTTATTTTCCTTGTTACGAGAACGCATTAGATATACATATAAGTTTAACATTGTATTATTCTCCTTATTTATTTAAAACAATCAGAATGTTACTCAGATATAAAGCATAGAATACTAAATATCCACCACCTGCCAAGAATAATAACTTGAATACAAAGTTGATAACATTCTTTTTCGCCCATATTATTCCAACAATAAAGTTAAAAATTCCCATAATCAATAAAATAATGTTTAAAATATTCATATTTCACCTCCAAAAATTCAGAAGAAATGTGCGTTTCATTCCAATGTAAAATATATACCATATATAGTATATATTGCTTGTTTTTAATACTATATATGGTATATTGTAACAACTACTCGCCTAACTCTGCAAGTGCCTTATCCAGATCCTCATCAGACATATTTTCAAGTTTTGCATCCTGTCTCTTTGCTTTGATTTCAAGCAATCTCTGTCTCATCTCAGCATTTTTCTTAGCGTCTTCTCTCTTCTTTTTCTCATCCAACTTCACGCTAACAATATACTTAACAATTTCAATCTTGTTAGAAATCTCCTCGTCTTCCTTTGACTTAGTATTCAGAAGGCTCTCTTCCTCAGACTTCTTTACTTCCGCATTGAGTGTCTTAAATACTGAGTCCAGATTTGCGAGAGATAAATCCCACAAATCAATTACGTTAATCATTCCTCTGAATGGGAACTGATAGTTAGCTCTTGTTGCATTAATAAATAATTCGTTGTTTGTCATAATAATCTCCTTTTCTAATTAAAACTTAATCTTCATTACACGCTCTGTTGCACCCTTAACCTTAACAACTAAATCTGCTCTCTTTGTCATAGAGAATCCAATTCCTGAAAGCTGATCATCAGTATCTTCTACATGACACTTAGCACCTAAAGCCTCAAATACTCTCTTATGCTTTTCAAGATCACTCTTTAAGAATTCATTGTAGTATCCATTAGGACTTTCGTTATTCACACAATCCTTCAAGAAGAAGAATAAATGTCTATGACCAATTCCATCCTGCTCATCAAAATAGTTTGGACTATAGCTGATTACTGATACAGGAACAAACTGATTAGTATTTACACCCCAAATCTCACGACTTGAAATAGATGAACTTCCAGACAGTTTTTCCTTAATTGAGAAGTTTCCATTCTCGTCAAGTGTAACTTCTGCCACCTGAACATTTTCACCAGTTCTCATAGGATTGCTATAATCAAATGAATAAATCTCTCCATTAAACTCAACTTCCGCTCTGAATCCATGCCTTACTGCGCCTGAATACTGATGTACAAAGAATCTATATGTTCCTGGTTTCATTTTTGATAAATCCTGCCATGTAATATTCTCTACTGCAACTTTTCCACGTGGATCAATAACATCAACATCTAACTGACCGCCCATAGAAGTAATTCTTGGTGCTTTGTAACTACCATAATAAATTTCTGTTCCATTTGGCTCAACACAATGGGCATCAAGGTCGTAATTATCATGACCATCTTCATTCCACTGAATAGAAAATCTGAGTACACCGTCAACATTACCGCCAGCAGCTTTTACATTCTGCTTCATATCAGAGTCAGTAATGTTTCCTGAATAAGCCCAAGATAATCCATTATTCCATTTGAACATTGTCTTAGCGTCTGGATTAACAGGTGCAATCATAGAAACAAAGTTCTTCTCATGCTTATTCTCTACAAAAGCTTCAATCTCCTTTGCAGTTGGAAGTACCTTATCAATGAAATCCTGTGCTGAAATCTCCTCAACCTTAGAAAACTTCTTAGGACTTACAGCAACATCTTTTTCCATCTGACCAAAAATATCATCTGCGCCAACCATTCTTCTTGCAGCACTCTTATTTGAGAACAGTACATTATTTACAGTAATATCATTCAGATTAGCAAATCTTCTCTGTAATGAATCCATATATCCAAGTTCTGTAATGGTTTTCTTTGCATCCTCAAGCATCTTCTTTGTAAAAATAGCCTTTGGACGCTTATAATTACTTGGAGCGACAATCTGCTCATACCTCTTAACTGCTGTGTCAAGATCCATATCCTCACTTACATTAATAAGAAGTGTTCCAATAGAATGATTTCTAATTCTACCGATAGCCATACCTGCTGTTACCGACTTCTCCCAAGCATATAAATCCTTTTCAGTATCAGAAGTCAGCTTATCATATTCCTTCTTATACTTCTTAAACTCTGTGAGTATGCCTTTCCATTCTTCACCCTTGTAAAGTGTATTTGAATTGATAAGTTCAAGAATTGTATCAAGTGCATCCATAGTAATCTCATCAAGAGAACGCTTAAATACATTTCTTGTATCTCTAAACTGTCCTTTAACTTCCTCATTAGAACGACTACTTCTATTTACAAACTTACTTGGAAGCTCTAAGAAGAAATGATCCCACTGATGAGACTTTCCATTGATTTCCTCAAAGTTAAAATCTGTACCAATCTTAGGAAACTTAGTTGTATAAATATCTGTAACTGTATGAGCTTTTACAAAAGCATCAAGTGCATCGCATACTGGCTGATATGTTGTATCGCCAAGATTCAGTTCCCAAATTGTGTGAATCTGATTATCCTTGATGGTGACAGCAGAACCAATATTCTTAATAAACTGTCTACAACAACTACAATCATGCTCTCTACGCTCTCTGAAAATCTCATTTGTACCAGCAGGGAAGCTATCAAGATATGTATTCCATAATTCATCCTTATCTACATTTACCTCAAATAAATGTGTTGCCTCTTTCTGCATTTCATCGAAGTGCTTCTGTAAAGCCTTCTTAAACATCATAAATCCATCCATGTTTTGTACCTCTTCTTTCTTATATTTATTTTTTTTTAATTTTTCTACTGTTATATTCTCCGTTTATATCAAACCAGTTGCCTTATCTGGATTCTCATTAGCCCATTTTATCCATCTTTCAGCATAAGATTCAGTTTTACTATTTAATCCAAACACTTCTCTTGTAAGTATATATCCCTTACCAATCGACTCTTCCATTTCTTTTGTGTTGTTATCTACGTCATCTGCGTCTAATGGTCGAAACACTGTCTTGGTAAAATATCTTCTACCATATTTCTTTGTTGTCGTGATTTTATTTATCTTATCTTTATATAACTTCCATACACCAGATGAATCTTTATTGATCTGCCCTACATAATCTTCAACGTTTAGCATATTGTCTCCTTTCTTAATTTCGCATGAAACGAAGTTTCTTGTGCTGTTTTATGATAAAAAGAATGTTATTCCACCAATAAAATTGTTTGGAATATTTTTTTTATCACATTCATATGCATACTCAGGATCTTCGTCATAAACATTTATAATTGCAGGTATCCATCCATCAACATATTGTTTATCCACATTACACAAGTCTAAATCTTCATCGAATTGTTTGAGTTTTTCTATTACATCTTTCACACTCATCCATTGATTTTGATCGCATTCTTCACATGAATTTATTAAACAAACAATTTTTATTTTATCTGCTTTATAGTCTCGATGAGTGTTAAACAAATATCTTGTATCAACCATCATTTCTTTTATATCAATAATTGGTTCAGCGAACGGCTGAAATGGAGAAGCGGCATTAAATTTGATCATTGCTTTATTATTAAGATTTTTGCAATGCCACTTAATATCTTTGCCAAAAATATTTTCTAAAATATATTTAACAGTCATTATTAAATACTCCTTTCATTTTCCAAAGAAATCGAACTTTATTTGCTTTTATTTATGAAGGAAGAAATCACATCTTGCCTCTTTGTGAAAATCTTCCTCTGTCAAATCGTATTCACTCTTACAGTCTTCCGATTCAGGATAACATTTCATTTTATCGTGGTCTGCATGTTTACACTCACCACATCCTGAACATTTACGACCTTTAAAATCGCTGTTTAACATCTTTTCACCTCACAATCCAAAGAAAGAGAATTTTCCTAGCAACCTGCCGATTGATTATTTATGCATTTAAACTCGTCAAGATAACATTTTTCATTTTTATTTTTAATATATTCTCTTCCATCAACATCAATATATACTGACTTATCACTAACTCTATCCGTTTCTGTGTTATATACACAAACTAATTTATCTTGTTTAGGAATATCCTTATCATGCCACATTCTTATTCCATTAAATTCATCTAAATTTTGTTTGCCCAAAAGATACAAACCATTGTTAAAGGGCTTTGTTTTCCATTCTTTTAATAACATTTTTCGTTTTCCTTTCTTTTTATAATATACTACTCTCACCCTGATTAATTTCTTTACACTTCTGCTCACATTCTTCCAATGTCTTAAATAAAGAACTTTCTCCTCTATTTCTTACATTGATGTAATCATCAACAGCATCAATCTTATACTTAATTGTGATGGCATCATTCCAAATATTAGCAATAATTCTTCTGATTCTAACCTTATGTGGAGCAACCACTGTCTGCTTTCCTACAATTTTGCCTGAATCATCACACTGTTTACATGGAATTTCATAACTATTGTAAAAAATCTTTTTAGTTCCTTTACAAATCGGACAAATAATGGCTAAATTTTCTCTTGCATAGGTATAACATTCTTCACCAATTTCAAACTTGTTATCTATTGTTTTCATTTTCAAACACCTCCTATATAATAAATAATGTGCCATACGAGATTCGAACTCGTGACAACTCGATTAAAAGTCGAGTGCTCTACCGACTGAGCTAGTGGCACATAACTAGGCTGGTGGGACTTGAATCCACGAATGACAGGATCAAAATCTGTTGTGTTGACCGCTTCACCACAGCCCATTATAGATGAACTTACTATATTGCAAGTCCATCATATTTGTTATACATACTCACGCCAATGACGTGCAAAGAAACTACCATTTCCTTTGTCCTTATTAGGTTGAATAACGCCAGCTTTCTTCATCTTATTATGTGCAACCTCACGATCCAACCGTCTTGTGTGTAACTAATATGTAACTGTTTTCTTATTCATAAGATTATTCTCCCTTCTTATTATTCTTCTTTACAACATGTGCTGCCTTTTCCTTAGCAATTTGATTTTCAATCTTAACCATTTCACTCTTGAACTTACCAATTGGTCTACATCCAATGCCCATATTCTCACCGCCTTTCATTTTTATGCTATCTATATAATCAGGAATTATATATCGAGTTATAAGATACAAGATATTAGAATGTCAGAACTGACTATGTTACAAGATAGATGATGCTACGAAATATAATTCCTGTTATTTCTATCAACAAAGACATATACTTCGCAGATTTACATATATTTTTGCATTACAATTATTGCATCGTAAATATCTTTTATTTGTATTTTCATCCATCATTGTATCTTGAACCTGATATACATTACATTCATAACACTTATTACATGTAGTGAAAAACTCCTGTGGAACAACATAACCTTGATATGGAATCAATCTTGTCATTTAATGTAACACCTCACAATTGTTTTTAAACTCCAATTGATTACGATAATTATGCATTTTACAATCATGTTCTAAATCACTATATGTTTGAACCTGATTTGGTTTTGCTTTATATCTATAACAATGTTCTCTTCTGTCACAATCTTTACCAAAACACATACTAATATCCGGCACTATGCAGCCACCTCCTTTGTTTTGAGCCATTCCTGAAAAGCGTTTTTCATGTTACTATAATTAACATTCTGATCTGTCGTAAATTCATATGTATTGTTAGCATATCCATCAATAAACTTATTAAATTCGTCATCTTTATCACAACTATACACATATGCAGCCATCGCCAACAAAGCAGGATATGCCTGATGGTATAATGGAGATGACATTCTTACTGTGTCTTCGATATAATCCTTATAATCCTGCATATCATCATCTGTAATATCTGCCTCGATTACACTATGTACGAAATCCTTTTCAGAAGCTACTGTTGTGCTATCTTCTACTTCCTTATTCTCCGTTGTCTGTTCGATATGTAAAAATTCGTTCATAAGCTGTACAAGTAAATCAATCTTGCCTGTAATAGTTGTCTTTTTCTTTGTCTGTTGATCTTTAAAGTCTGCCATTGATACACCGTTGATATCTTTATCCTTGAGTTCTGTGTTGTAAGCATTTAAAAAGTCAACAAAACGAGAATCTTCCATATTATATGTAGTGAATTTATCAAACACTGCAATCCACATTGGCATCGTAGTTGGAGTAAATAATACCTCTGATAATTTTTTATTATTATCGCCTAATGCTAATTCCAGTCTGTTGAACTGTGAATTAAGTTTCATAAACTGCTGTTCCGATGCATTCTCATTAACAAACTTATAAATTGAATCCAGGTTTGCTTTCCATGATTCACGGAAAAACAACAACATAAGTGATTCAACAACAACTCTTTCACGTTTTCCCTTGATTGAATTATTATCTGTAAACTTACCACAATTCTTGAAGAAAGAATTTTTCTGTGAAATCTCCTTAATATGTACGGCAATATCAGCAGATACATTCAGCAAGCCACTCTGTTCCTTGTTCATACTTGCATGATTATTGTAATCACGAATATGATCTGCGATTTGTTCGTCTGTACAATCAAAGAACTTAGTTACATTAATATTAAAATTATTAAATCTCTTTTTCAGTTCATTTGGCAAATCCTTATAATACTTTCCAATCACATCGAACACTTTCATTTCGTATTCAGGAAGTCCGTCTTCATCTAATACACGATTACCATTTTCATCTAAAACATAATCTCTATACTGGATTAAATGTCTTTCTGCTCCTGCCGAACCAATTTTAATACGATTTTCCTTAAATGCTTCAGCATATGAAAGTCTTTGTAAACCATCAATTAGATGAGAAATTGTTAATCCTTTCTTCTTTTGTTCACAAAGAATAATCTCAGGAATTGGAAGATTGCTAAGAATCCGACAAAAATATCTATTTGCTTCTTCTTTATTCCACTGAAAAGGTTCACGCTGCAAAATGTAATTACAGTTCATATCTCCGTTTTTCTTGTCCTGTAATAATGCGTACATACTGTACTTGTCCATTCTGTAATTCTCTGATTCACCAATTTCAATAATTCTGTCTGCCATATCCGTTACCTCCAATTCATAATTTCCATCATTTTTATTCTCTGAAAATGCAGAAAGTCCTTTATTCATGTTAATTGACTTAATTGCACTATTATATTCTCTGTCAGAAATACTTAATTGCTGTTTGATATATTCCTTACTTTCGTGTTGTCTCAATAAAAGTAAAATATTCTTTTGAACTTTTGGTAATGTGTCCAAAAAATCTTCCACTTTTTGTTCTATTTCAAAATCAAATTCACTTTCGTGTTCGACATTGAAATCTGATGCAAGTTTATCAGCCAAACTATTATCATCGTCATCAGGTGCATCAAATGAGCTGTTTGGAATAATAAGCGGTTTCCCTTTTTGATCACTTGTGATATTCCCATCTTTATCAACCTTCACTATCCTCCCATTTTTATCAGTTAGCAAATTTCTTCTTTTACCTCGTTGATAATTGTCTCTATACCAATCTATAACCGACTTTTTAATGTTATTGGT
>OGKG01002073.1_pt1 | contig 21993 bp, 19 predicted proteins | sample 1572201 | NCBI WGS metagenome assembly OGKG01 (sample SAMEA2582146, study PRJEB24529) | metagenome | biome: Human gut stool | place: China | collected 2011 | reverse complement strand
TGGATGAATATTAGCGCATATTATGATTTTTCTGATAAGGTTTTAACAGAAGAATTATTTAATTATATAAGCCATTATTCTGATTTGTTAAGTCGTGTTCCTTTCCCTAAAAATGATGATAATAAAATCAGTATCTGTCGTGAGTTAATGGCAACTAATAGAATGCTATTTGATATTTATTCTCATATTGGCAAATCGTTTGATTGTATATTTGAAACTCTGGATTTGAGCGGATTGGAAGCAAGACGAATGGAGCATTTAATTGTTAATAAGAAATTAGCTTATACAGAATACAATACAAAAATTCTTTCAAGCCACTTTCCAACTTCCCTGTTGGGGATGTATCTTATAATTTATAAAGATAATTTCATTTCAGATATAGATAAAATACCTTACACGCAAGATTTGATATTTTTCTTGTTAGGATCTCAACAACTAACAAATATTGAAAAAAAAGAACTTATATCCATTCTTTCTATTGACCTAGTCAATAATAATATTTTATTAGCAAATCTGATTTGCAATCAACTACGATTACAAATGATTGACTTAGATCATACGGTCTTACTTGAAGTCTTAAAAAATTCTACTGATTTGGACTTGAAATTATTTATTGTAAATCAAGTCTTGTTGAAGGTGGAATGTAATGAATCTCTCATAACGAATTTGTTAAAAACATTACCTGAGCCATATTCTAATATGTCAAAACGTAAAAGACACCCACTACTTCCTAATAATGAAATAGTGAGTTCTATAGTTCGGTTATTAGAAGACAACAATTACATATCTTCTTTTAGCACAGAAAAAAAAGGAATACGAGTTCATACCAAAATGTTACCAAATTAATGAATGTTAAAGTTTAAATAAATCATTTCTTGTACAGTGAATAATAGCCAGAAGATACATTGTTATATACCATTCTGGCTAAAACTCACCTTACTAAATTTATCAACTTTAGCTGCATCTAAAGTAAATTATTCATAGCTTCATCTAACTGCTCATTCTCAAAACTATCGAGATAAATTTGAGTTGTTTTCAAATCTGTATGTCCCAACATTTCGCTGATAAGAGAAACATTGACCCCATAGTTTTTCAATATCGAAGCAAATGAATGCCTTGCAACATAAGTAGTCATGTCTGCTTCAATTTCCAATTCAGAAGCAAGTACTTTCAATTCTCCATTGATTTGTCCTAGTACTTTATGAATCCTGTTTTGTTTCTGCATGGCAGTTTTATGTGATTGCGCATTTAGAATAGGGAAGAGGTAGGTTGCCTTTTTCCTGTGGTAAGTGTACTTTTCTATAATCTCTTTGGCTTGCTCACGCAATTTGATATTAATATCTTGGTGTGTTTTTTGACGAGAGTACCGTAATCTCCCTCTATAAATATTGTTGGATGTCAAGTTTGCTATATCTACAAATGAAATTCCACCACTCAAGTAAGCGAAAGTGAAAACATCACGGGTGAGTACCCTCAATTTGGTTGCGTTTATCGTTTCTGTTGTGATAATCTTCATCACCTCTTCTTTCGTTATAGCCCTCTTTCTTGTCTTGGTGTTGAATTTGCTCACTTTATACTCATCAAACGGGTAGTACTTTTGGTTTGCTGCTTTTGCATCAATAGCTTTGTTATAAGCACTTCTTAAAGTTCTGAATTGTAAACTGATGGTAGTTTCTTTGTTTCCTCTTTTACGTTGCCATTTCTCGTATGCTTTCAACCATTCAACGTCAATATCGCTGAAATATATATCAAGTTTATTGTTAGTATAAGCTTTTAAAGAGTTGAAGGAGTTTTTATAGATGAGCCTGTTGCCAACTTGTTCAGTTTCTTTGAACTCCTTTATTAGTTGGGTGTAAAATTCACGAATCGTCTTTAATTGTAGTTTGGATTGCTTACTTTCGATTAATGAAGCTGCGGTGAATTCTTTTTGCTCCGCTTTAAATTCAAGTGCTTGCTGGTTGTATTCTGCGATTTTATCCGCAATAATTTTATTTATAAGTTCTTTATTAGGACAGCTCTTTTTGGGACACTTCTTCTCCAAATCCCAAAAATCAGGATGAAGGTCGATACCTATACTACGGTATTTAAGTTTACCTCCTTTGGCAATTCTAAGCATTAACGGATGATTTCCATTCTTTAAAGTTTTTGACGTGTAGTAAACTACTGAAATAGAAGCATTCATGTTTAAATTTCGGTTTAAACCTTGGTTTAAACAAATGTCCGAAACCCCACAAAAACCACCTAAAACAAAAAAGCACTTACCTTCGTAAGTGCTTTAAAATGAGAGCGGAAAACGGGACTCAAACCCGCGACCCCCAGCTTGGAAGGCTAGTGCTCTATCGACTGAGCTATTTCCGCGAATGTGGGGAGAGCAGGATTCGAACCTACGAAGACGATGTCAGCTGAGTTACAGTCAGCCCCAGTTGGCCACTTTGGTATCTCCCCTTTGTTCAAAGAACGGTTGCTTTTGTTAAGCGGGTACAAAGATAGAGAGTTTTATTGAAAGTCCAAATATTGGGAGAGAAAATTTTGAAAAAAGATATTTTTGTCGTAAAAAAGTACGGGGAAGTTCAGAACGAAACTTCCCCGTTACATCTTACCGTCACGAAGAGACCTATTTACGAGGACGATAAGTAATGTCAATTGTTTTTTCTTTTTGATCAAACGCTTTGTAGTGTATTCGGAGTTCGACAGAATCCGTTACCTCGCTAAAGGTTTCCTTTAGCGGGAAACTCACGTAACCGTTTCTACTGGTGTTTTCCGGATCGTTGTAAGCGTTATGGCGGAATTCCAGTAATACCTTTCCGTCGGCAGTTTTTTCTTCATGCTTGGTGAGGTTTACCATGTGGGTAATGCTTCCGCCACCGCCGTAGAAAAAACGGAAAGTGATGAAGTCATTGGCGATCCAGTACTCGGGTAGTTCTATCGGATCCATTCCTAAACTGTCGCTGATGGCTTTTTTGTACGGTACGATCGGTTTCGTCAGTAATTCCTGCAAACCGTTTACTTTCACGTAATGATCCACGTCTGAGCCCGGGTTGGCATCCTGCAGGATCGTGAAGTCCGCGAATACTCGTGCGTTGTTTTCCAGTGAACGGGCGGGTACGTTCGAAACGGAGGGAAATAGCACGGGACCTTTATCCAAAAGGATTTGGTATTCGTTATCTCCGGTTTTCTCGATCGTGCCAAACTCTAGCCAAAATTTATCCAAGCTATACCCGTCATCGTTACAAGAGGAAAACGTGAGTGTAGTTATGATCAAAAAAATAATTAGCGTGAATGTGTTCTTGCTTTTCATTTTTTCCCTTTCTTATTACTTGTTGTTATCACATCTGCCATTAAGCATCTATGCATTAGATGGATGATTAACAAAATGGTTGCGTTGAATAGTATTAAAATAAGTTTATAAAGTTCATAAGGTCCATAAAGTTCATAAGGTCGAAAGTCCGTGGACCCCTGCGGGGCGCTATACCAACGGCAGCTTGTGCTGCCGTTTTGATTTTGTCCGAAGGACACCCGTGACTTTATGGACTTTCGACTTTATGGACTTTATAAACCTTATAAACTTTATAACCCCTTACGCGTTCTCGATCTTCCTTAGCGAGAACAAAAATTCCAATCCCCCGTCTTTCCTGTTTTTAGCTGATATTTCTCCTTTATGGAAAAGGACGGCGTTCTTCACGATAGAGAGCCCCAAGCCGGAGCCTCCGGATTGACGGCTGCGTCCCTCGCATACCCGGTAGAAACGTTCGAAGATACGGTTCAGGTGGTTTTCGTCGATGCCTCGCCCCGTGTCGTAATAGGAGAAATAATAGAATTCGTTGTCTTCCGTGTAATTGTTGATCCCGATAGAGATGTTTTCTCCGGCATAGTTGATCGTGTTTTCGATGAGATTACGGAATATGGCGTACACGAGAGTCTTGTTTCCCTCGATAGAGATTGCCGGATCGACGCTATTTTTGACGGTGATGCCATGAGATACGATCGGCTCATGTAAATCCGTGATAGCTTCCTGTAGAGTGGCGTGGATATTGACTTGCTCTTTTTCAAACATTTCCGCGGCTTCTTCTGTTTTCGTGATTAAGGCAATATCCCGGATCAGATCGGATAATCTCACGACTTGCGAATAGGTGCGTTCAAGGAAAAAACGTTGTTTGTCGGGAGCGATATTCTGTTGTTCCAACAAGGTTTCGATGTAGCCGCGGATACTACTCACGGGGGTTTTCAGTTCATGGGCGATATTGTTAGTCATCTCTTGTTTCAACAAGCGGTTTTTCTCGTTGTCAGAGATGTTGTTTAGCGTGATTTCAAAACTGTTATCCGTGAATATCAGTAGTTGAATGGCGAAGTGCTTGCCGGATTTGCTGATTTTATTCTGGTAAACGGGGATGTTCGCGGTGTTGGGGTTGACCGGAGTGTTGCGTTTCAGAAAGTCTGCCACTTCTTTGAAATCCGGTTGGTTGAGGAGTCCTTCCACCTTAAAGGTCGGTTCATCCAAAATCGTGTTCAGGTATTGGATAAAATGCGTGTTGGCGTATATCTTTTCTTGGTTGGCAGAGAAAATGGCGATACCCTCGTCGGAATAATGGAAATGGCGGAGTAATTTTTCTTGTTCCACGTTGATTTGCTTGTTGCTTTCTTCCAGTAGACGGTAGCTGTGGATGATTTTCTCTCCTATTTCTCCTAATTCCGTGTGCGGGAAACGAATATTTTTGTAGTCGATATTATGATTCTCTGCGGAGATAATGAAGTCTTTCAAGCCGGAGATAGCTTTCCCGAACCGATCGGATATGTAAATCAGCGAGATCAGCGTGATGAAGAACAACAACGTGATGAAATAGAGGAATATATTGTCCGTTTTCAAGAAATTTTGTACCTCAATGTCGTAGGGGAGTGCAACCCGGATGTAGTAATTGATATAGTCTTTGGCGTAGTAATAATATTCTATTCCCGTGCTTCGCGAAAGACGTATGGCTGTACCCGTTTTTTGAATGGATGCGGATTGTATTTCGGGGCGTTGTAGATGGTTTTCTATCTCTTTTCCCGTGTCGAGATTGTTGTCATACAGGACTTTCCCGTCATGGCTGACTATCGTCAGGCGCAAGTTGGAAGGCATGAGCGTTAATACACTGTTTAACGAGTCAACCCGATGTTTTTCAAGTAAATGATGTTGATGGATAAAACGAGCTATGATGTCTGAATAGTCATCCAGCGTGGTGCGTAGGGTTTCGGTCTTGTATTCCTTTTCCCGGTTCTGTTGGAAAAAGGTAATCACGATGGTAAATGCCGCGAATACAATGAAGAAGTAGATGAATAACTTCTGTTTATAGGATAATTTCATGGGAATAATTTTTTAAAGTTCTATACAATAGCCATACCCGGAGCGGTTGATGATATGTTTTCCTTGGTCTCCGAGTTTTTTTCTCAGCCGGGTGATGTGGACGTCTACCGTGCGTTCCAGCACGTAGCTGTCGTCGTTCCATACTTTATTGAGAATATCTTCGCGGGAAAATATTCTTCCGGGGGCTTGTGCCAACATGTTTAATATCTCGAATTCTTTTTTAGTGATCGGGATAATACGGTCATTAACGGACACGCATTTCATACTTTGGTCAATATGCATTTCGCCGACGTCGATGATGGTTTTCTTACTCTCCGGGGAACCTGTTCGTTTCAGTACCGCTTTCACTCTTGCCGATACTTCTTTTATCGAGAAAGGCTTGGAAATATAATCGTCCCCGCCGATGCTGAAACCGGTGAGCATATCGTTTTCCGTGTCTTTGGCGGTAAGGAATATAACCGGGGTGGCATTGTGCAGGTCTTTGCGCATTTTCTCTGCCATTTTGAAACCGGACATTCCGTCCATCATGACATCCAGTAATATCAGGTCATATTCCTCGGGGAGCATCTTTAATGCCTGTTCCGCGGAAGGAGCCGTGGCGACGAAGTAACCCTCGCTCTCGAGATTGAATTGCAGGATTTCTCTTAAATCAGCCTCGTCGTCAACCACTAAAATGCGTTTTTTGTCCATCGTTTCAATTTTAATTGTTATGAATATGTTTCGCGTTCTTGCCTTCCATGAGATAGATAGCCGCTTCCGCTATATTCGTGGCATTATCGCCGATTCGTTCGATGTTGTATGACATGTTGCTCAGTGACAAGGCATCTAATAAATCTTGATCTTTGACGGTTCTACCCACGAAATGAAGAGGTATTCTGTGAACGATTTCTTTGTGGTTTTTGTCCACGATATCATCCGTGCGGATAATCTCTTTCGCCAAGTTTTCGTCTTCACACGTGAAAGCAAAGATAGCATTTTGTGTCATTTTTTTCACTATTTCCAGTTGCTCGCGAATGATTTCACGGAAGAGGGTATATAATTCCCCTTGGAGCTCGACTTCACGCAGGAAGTCCGCGATGTTTAAAAGCAAGTCCCCTATTCTTTCCAGATAGGCCGTCATGTCGTGATAAGACATGATTTTACGGCAATCGCTCGCTCTGGGGCAATAGAGTACGATGGAGTTGATCACTTCGTCCCGTATTTTTACTTCCAGTCCGTCGATGATTACTTCGTTGTGTTCTATTTTATCGTGTAATTCCGCGTCTTTATTACTTCCCGTGAGTGTGAACACGATATCCATTTGCTGGATAACGACGGTAGACAGTACTTCAAAATCTTCTTTTATTTTCTCGAGGTATTTTTCTCTTATTGTAGTCATAATATGAAATTTGATGATTTAAGATTGATGATTAGGGATTTACGATTTATGATTGTAGATTTATGATTTATTGTTTGAAATCTGAAATCATAAATCTGAAATCATAAATCGTAAGTTGTTATCCAAATTGTCCCGTCAAGTATTCTTCCGTGCGTTTGTCACTCGGGTTGGTGAACATCTTCCGGGTTTCATCATATTCAACGAGGTTTCCGAGGTACATGAACATGGAGTAATCCGAGATACGTGCGGCTTGTGACATATTGTGCGTGACAATCAAGATCGTGAACTCTTTTTTTAAATCGAGTAACAGTTCTTCTATACGGTTCGTGGCAATCGGGTCAAGGGCGGAGGTCGGTTCGTCCATCAGTAGTACTTGCGGTTTTAGCGAGAGAGCCCGTGCGATGCAAAGGCGTTGTTGCTGTCCCCCGGAGAGGAAAGTTCCTTTTTTGTGCAGGGCGTCTTTCACTTCATTCCACAGACCCACGTTCTGGAGGCTTTGTTCCACGAGTTCGTCTTTCTCCTGTTTGGAGAGGGAGATGCCGTTCAGTTTATATCCGGCAATGACGTTGTCGTAGATGCTCATGGTCGGGAACGGGTTCGGGCGTTGAAATACCATACCTGCCATGCGGCGTACCTCCATGGGATTGGTTTTCAATATATTCTTCCCGTTCAATATAATTTCTCCGGTGGTTTTTATATCCGGGTATAACTCGTGCATCCGGTTGATTGCCCGTAATAAAGTACTTTTCCCGCATCCCGAGGGTCCCATGATTGCCGTAATCTTTTTCTCGGCGATGTCAGCGCTCACTGACTCCACGGCATTTTTCCCGGGTGTATATGAAATAGATACGTTTTTCAGTTGTAGTATAGGATCTTTGATTTCCATGTTGGTTATGATTTTTGATTTTTGATTTACGATTGATGAATCTGAAATCGTAAATCAAAAATCGTAAATTATTGGATTCTCCATTTTTTAGCGATCTGTTTTGCTGTGATATTAAGTGTCAGAATCAAGAGCAGCAGGAATAATGATGAACTCCAGATCATGTCTATCAAGTTGGGATCGTTGTAGAATTCCCAAATTAATAGAGGTACCGCACTGGTAGGTTTCACGATATCCCAGTTGATTGTGGTACTTCCCAGAGCCGTGAGCATGAGTGGTGCTGTCTCTCCCATAACGCGGGAAATCGCTAAAAGGATTCCCGTGAACAGTCCCCCGAAGGCTGCCGGCAGTAATACTTTGAGTACGACACTCGTGTACGAGGCGCCGAGGGCGAGCCCGGCTTCTTTCAGGCTGCCCGGTAACATTTTTAATGTTTCTTCCGTTGAGCGGACGATCAAGGGAAGCATCATGATACTCAAGGCAACGCTTCCCGCCAAAGCGGAATAGCTACCGATTGGTTTGACGATCCATGCATAGGCGATAATACCAATCACGATAGACGGACTACCTTGTATCAAATCCGTTAGAAAACGGGTGATATTGGAAAACTTGGTTTTCGGGTGTTCCGACAGATGAATACCTACCATGATCCCGATCGGGATAGCGATAACGGCGGCCAACACGACCATAAGTAATGTACCCGTGATTCCGTTAGCGATACCGCCGGGAATGATGTCACCCGTGTTGCGTGCTAACATAGCATCCAAGGTGCTGGGTGCGCTTTCCGTGAAAAAGTTCCAGTTGATTTGCTTGTAGCCTTTTCTGATGAGTTCCCATATAATAGCGAATAGGGGGACTACTGTCAGTGAGGCAAAAAGGCACGTGATGCAGAAGAATGCCTTGCTTTTTATCGTTCTATATTTTAGACTACTCATTTCTCTATCAGTTAAGTTTCTTTATAATGAGTTTCGCTATTAGGTTGATGATAGCCGTGATCAAGAACAAAAGCAGCCCGATAGCGATGAGCGAACTTAATTTCAGACCGTCTGCCTCACCGAACTGATTGGCTATGATACTTGCCATCGTGTTACCCGTGTCGGCAAGTGAGGTCGGTAGATTGTTCGTGTTACCGATTAGCATGGTCACCGCCATGGTTTCACCTAAAGCCCTTCCCAAGGCAAGGATGTAGCTGGCAAATACGCCGGAGCCCGCTGCCGGGAAAGTGACGCTTCTGATGACCTCGTAACGGGTGGCTCCAAGGCTATACGCGGCTTCTTTCAGTTCGTTGGGAACCATGGATATGAATTCGCCACTGAGAGAGGATGCATAGGGAATGATCATGATTGCCAGAATGATAGAGGAGGTTAATATCCCGAATCCTTGCGCGTTCACGCCCATTTCTATAATGAGCGGGCGGAAGGTATAAAATCCCCATAAACCGTAGACGATAGAAGGGATTCCCGCCAATAAATCAATGATAGAACTGATAAAAGTGGCTATTCTTTTGCCTTTGAAAAATTCTCCGGTAAAAAGAGCGACGGGCAGGGAGAATGGGATGCAAAATATTAATGCCAGAAAAGAGGTTAATAATGTTCCGACGATAAACGAGAGTGCCCCGTATGTTTCTCTGTCCGGGTGGGGATCCCATTCTGTTGAACCGATGAACTGGAAGAATCCGTACTGACCGAACGCGGAGAGAGAACCACTCACCAGAGAGTAAATCATTCCGGCACTGATCAAAAGTATCAAGATGCAACAAATGGAAAGTAACCGTTTAAAAATAATATCACGCATTAAATAATAATTTAAGTTACAAGTTGCAGGCTACAAGTTTCAAGTCGGGTGCCGTGGAGAACCTGCAACTTGCAGAGCCGTAGGCTCAACTTGTAACCTGTAACTTTATTATTTAAGGACTTGTTTGCCCTCGAAACTTATAGAGTTTAATAGTGCTTTGGCGTTGTCCACCGCGGATTTTGGGAGTGGGGAGTAGTGTACTTTTGTTGTTAAAGCTTGTGCTTCGGGGCTTAACATCCAGTCCAGTAATTTAGCAGTGGCTTGAGCCTGTGCCAAAGTTCTGTTGGCGTATGCCTGTTCTTTGTAAAGGATAATCCACGTGAAACAGCTGATGGGATACGCGTCCGGTGCGTCCGAATTGGTGATCATGGTACGGGTATCTGCCGGGATATCCCCTTTTGCCGCGGCAGAGATACTTTCGGTATTCGGGGTGATGAAGTTCCCGGAACTGTTTTTCATTTGTGCCATCGGGATATTCAGCGAGAACGCGTATTCAGAGCCGATGTACCCGATTGCTCCCGGTGTTTGACTGATCGTTCCGGCTACGCCCGGGTTTCCTTTGGCTGCCAGTCCTACCGGCCATTTCAATGACTTTCCGGTACCCACGTTCTCTTTCCAGTTTGCGCTAACCTTGGTAAGATAGTCGCTGAACACGAAGGTCGTACCACTACCGTCCGAGCGGTATACCGGGGTAAGTTCTTTGTCCGGGAGGGTAATGCCGGGGTTCAATTCTTTGATTTTGGCATCGTTCCATTTGGTGATTTTACCCAGATAAATATCGGCAACCACCTCTCCGGATAACTTTAAATCTTTCACTTCCGGCAAGTTGTATGCCAGTACCACGGCACCCATGCAAGTGGGGATGTGTATCGCGGTATAAGGCATTTCTTGCATTTCGGAGTCGGAAAGATAGGCGTCCGAGCCCCCGAAGTCAACAATTTTATCTTTCAAGCTTCTGATTCCGCCGCCACTACCGATTCCCCCGTAGGTTACCGTGTTGCCGGTCTTCTCTTGGTAGGTTTTGAAGGCCAGATTGTAGAATGGCAGAGGAAATGTAGCTCCGGCGGCAGCGATATTCATTTTCTTGTCTTCGGAACCCTTGTTTTTTTTTGAGTTGCCGCAAGATGCAATCGCGATAGCTAGAAGAATAATAAATAAGTTTTTCATTTTTGATTGTATTAATTTCAACATCTATTGATTCATTTTTTACAATGCAAGTTTAGATGAATCTTGTTACATGAATGTTGCACGAATGTTACATTAATGTTACAACTTGAATTCGATGTTCAAATAAGCGAAAGAACTTGATTTTCCATCTCTTGGATTCCATGTCGAGAAATTTGGGGCTATCTTCAACTGTTTGATCGGGGAGTATTGGATACCGATTAAGACCCGTTGCCCGTCTGCGCTGCTCCAATCGTCTTTGGAAGCCAAGTTGTCATATCTCCCGAAAGCGTCGAATTTTTCGGCTAATTTCACCGTGGAGTAAACGGAGAAACCGTTTTGGTCTTTATCTTCTTTGGATTTGGTGTTGAACATTTGGTTGTATTCACCGCCAAGAGAGAAAAGTTTGTGTTTATATCCGGCGAAGAAAGCCAAGTTCTGTTGATCTTTCAATCCGTCTGCATCACTGCTTTTGCTGGCGAGGTCATAGTAGGCACGGATAGTCAGACCTTTTACCGGGAATAAAGTGGCTCCGACGGCATATCGGTATTTGTTGTCTCCGTTCAATTTTTTGTACCCTTCGCCGTTGCTGATCGTGATATCGGCAGAGAGCCATTTGGTAAATTTGTATCTGCCCAAAATACCCATGTCTGCGCTGGAACCGAACTTGTACTCGTCTTGGAATGATTTCATGATGTAACGGTATCCCCAGAACTTTTCTTGCACGTTGAATTGTTCCAAACCGATCAACCCGAAATCCAAGGTGAAATCTCCTGTCTTCCAGCTTAACATGGCGTTTTTGATATAAGCCACTCTTTCAAGGTCTGCGCCGTCTACTTTCGTGGAGCCCATGTCGAATACTACCTTCCCGCTAAGTTTCTCGGTTAGTGAAAATTGATAACCCAAGTAAGCGCGATCCAACGCGAATCCGGATTTTTTGTTCGCGTCCCCCAATCCGGCATGATAGTTAGCGAAAACGGTAACGATAGGTTTTCCGGTAATCTGGAATTTCTTTTTTTCTTCTTGTCCGAAACTGCTCATGCAGGCGATAATCAAAACCACACTCATTAAAATCTTTTTCATTTGTCTAAATTTTAGTCGTTAAATAAATAATTGAAAACCTCTTGTTTTCGACGGCTAAAGTAGATTGAAAAGATTTCTAAAAAGATACATTTTAATTACAACAATGTTACATTTTCTATTTCCTGAAAATAGAAAAATTCACGCTGCCGTATTGACGGTGTTCGGAGAAGAAGGGGGCGGATGAGAAGTCTACCGTGCCGGGATGTTCAATAATAGCCAACCCGTCCGGGGCTAATAATTCATTGTCAAATATAGCGGCCGGGATATCCATAATCTTTTCCAGATCGTATGGAGGGTCGGCGAAGATGATATCAAAGGACTGGCCTTTCAGTTTTTTGCAAGCGATAAACACGTCGGTTTTGAATACGTTGATATTCTTGAAACCGAGTTGGACTATCGTCTTTTTTATAAAAGAGTAATGATTGTAGTTCAATTCCACGGATACGATTCGTTCTGCACCGCGTGAGGCAAATTCGTAGCTGATACTTCCCGTGCCGGAAAATAAGTCCAGCACGACGGCTCCTTCTATATCGATGTAGTTGTTGAGCACGTTAAACAAGTTTTCTTTAGCAAAGTCCGTTGTCGGGCGAGCCCTGAAATTTTTGTCCGGGAATATGACTTTCCCCTTGTGTGTGCCGCTTATAATCCGCATCGATGAAGATTTAACAAGTGAATGAAATAGGATGAATTGATCTCCTTGCCGGGCAAGATACCGTTTAATATAGGTTCTTTCGCGAAATAAGGAGTGGGTAAATAGGTCGAGAGCAATTCTTTCAGTTTCTCGTCATTTGTAGCCGCACCGAACACCGAAACGTGTAGTTTCTCTTTTTGAATGTCACATTCTTTGATGCAATTCAACAGGAAATAAACGATGTCGGTTGCCGTCCTGTGATTAAACGAGTTGAATAATTGCACCCTTGTATCTTTTATAAATAGGATATCGAAAAAATCAGCCTGTATGTTCAGGAATATTTGTTCCGAACCATGCAATGCTTTTGTTAACGCTCCTTGTATAAAGGGGTATGCCTCGTTCACGATTTGGAGCACCGGGAAATGTTCCCGAACGAAATTGTTGAGAGTGGTATTGATCGTTTCCACGAGGTAGGCATCTATTTTCTCGATATGATGATACAAAAGCGTATCATCGGGGGTAATCTCTTGATTCACGGAATAGAGGGTTGCCACGTTCGCCTTGTTAAAGAGAGCCCCGGGGATAATGGTTCTCTCGCTGAAACAGGGCATAAGATATACCTTTTTGAATCGCAGGTTCAGAATCACGTCGTTCACGAGATAATTCTTCAACCGGGCAATCACGGCTTCACGAGAGTCCGCGGCATAAGGTTCGTGAACAAATACCATTAATTTGTCACGGGCGTCATGCACGCAAAACGAAAATCCATCCGTTGCATAACGGATGGATAATATCGATTGTGTAGATAATTCGTAAGTGAAATCTGAGTCAACAAAATAAATACTCTGCATGTATTCCTCGTTTACGAACCGGAATGTTACTCCCAGTTACCCACGTTATTGTTTGCCTCTGCCACGCTACCCACTTTCAGACCGGGGTATTTTTGTAATCTTTTTCTTTCACCGTTGTATTCGAGAATGGCATCTTCGTATTCTTCAAATAAATCTTCGAAGATAACCATGTTGTTTACACGAGCCTCGAACACAGGAACCTCGATACCTGATTCCGTCCAGATCATGTTTGTTCCCATGAGGAATTCATGTTTCCGTTTGGTGAACGGTACATAACGAAGATCGTCGATCGGGTAGTTTTTCCCGAAAAGTTGCTCAAGTGCGGATATACGCATCGTGTCACGGATGATAAGACCTTTCTTCAATGCCTCTTGTTCCGTCATACCTTGATCCAGTTGGTCATCGGTAAGCTCTCCGATAGAACGCACTGTTTTTAACGAATCGTATTTCACGAAATGAATCAAAGTATCGAAACTACTAGTGTATACCCCGTGGATACTCTTGTAAGCATCTTGTGCAGTTCTGATATCCTTTAACCTTTGGATAATTCTATCGTATCTTTGGTTTCTCAATTTTTCAAATTGAATAGGGTTCTGCACGCTTGCATAACACAAATAACCCAGGTAGATAGCCGCAAGTGCTAAAACGATTTGGATAATGATCTTAACTGGTTTCATTTTTTCTGTCTGTATATTTGTTATATATTAAACAAGTTAGTTCTACTGTTTTCAAGCTGTTTTTTTCATATCTTTACACGGTGTTTATTCAACACCTCGCACGAATCCACGTTGGATTACAGTGTCGGCAAATATAAGAAAAAAAAAGTTTATACCACAGATTTGGCTATTTATTTTAATCATGATACATGAACATTTTGAACGTATTGTAAAAGAGAAGTTTGGGTTTGATTTCTCTCCCTCTCAACAGGAGGCGATGAGATGTTTCACGACTTTTTTCTTTGACCGAAACCCCGAAAGTTTGTTCTTGTTGAAAGGATTCGCGGGAACGGGAAAGACCTCTCTGGTGGCGGCAATCGTCAATACATTGCTGCAATTCGAGTATCATGTCGTGCTGTTAGCCCCGACGGGACGTGCGGCAAAAGTGTTTTCCGGTTATTCGGGGCAATCGGCGTACACGATACACAAGAAGATTTATCGCCAGAAAAATGCACAGGAAGGAATTGGCGTCTTTAACTTGGGATTTAACGCGGGAGCCAACGTGTTGTTTTTCGTGGACGAGGCATCCATGATTTCGATGAGTTCTCAGGATTCTAATTTCGGAACGGGTTCTCTATTGGATGATTTGTTTGAATTCGTGTATAACGGGCGCAACAATCGTTTGGTGCTGATCGGGGATACGGCACAGCTTCCCCCAGTTGGAGTGGATGTCAGTCCGGCATTGGATGCCGAATTTCTGCAAGTGAGTTACGGTATGGAGGTTTACGAGGCAAGCCTCACGGATATTATGCGTCAATCCGAACAATCCGGTATCTTGTACAACGCGACTCTCGTGCGGGAGATGATCGGGGCGGCTCCTTATGCCAAATTGTTGTTGAAAGTTGCACCCTTCCCGGATATAATACGTGTCGGGGGAGGAGAACTGTTGGATGAATTGGATCATTGTTACGGTAGGTTCGGCATGGACGAAACGATGGTTATCTGCCGTTCCAACAAGCGGGCGAACCGTTTTAACGAGGGTATCCGTGCCCGTGTGCTTTACCGGGAAGAAGCATTTGGCGGTGGAGATAAGATCATGGTTGTAAAGAATAATTATTTCTGGGGTGCCGAATATGATAAGATTGATTTTATCGCCAACGGCGATATTGCCACCGTAGAGAAAGTGGGAAAATACAAGGATTTGTACGGCTTTCATTTCGTTCATGCCCGCCTCAGTATTTACGGGTACGAGGAAGAGATTTCGGCTTGGGTGATGCTCGATACTTTGACCTCGGAACAACCTGCGTTGAGTTATGACGAGTATCGAAAGTTGTTTGCGGCAGTGGAAGAGGATTACATGGATATCCCTTCCAAACAAAAGCGGTACAAAAAAATACAAGAGGACGAGTATTTCAACGCCCTACAAATCAAATTCGCTTACGCTGTGACTTGCCATAAGGCACAAGGCGGGCAATGGGATGCCGTTTTTATCGATCCGGGATGGATGGGGGACGAGATGATGGACGACGAGTATTGGCGTTGGCTTTACACGGCATTTACACGTGCCCGCAAGAAATTGTACCTGATTAATTTCAAAGATGAGCTGTTTGGGGATTCAGAGATTCTGTGATTGGGTGATTGCCGATTGGGAGATTGAGGAAGAATCACGGAATCGGCAATCGCTCAATCACGAAATCACTGAATCTTTAAATCTTTGATAATGTCATCAATCCGGTCATTCGCCTCTTTCTGTGCCCGCTCGTAATCATTCACGTCTTTCATCTGGGTGCGGGCTTCAAAATAGAATTTGATTTTGGGTTCCGTGCCGGAGGGGCGTACGGAAATCTTGCTGCCGTCGGCAAGGAAGAATTGCAGTACGTCGCTGGTCGTTTCAAAATCAAGGTGTTTCTTTTCACCCGTGCGCAAATCGGTCGCTTCCAGTGTTAAGTAATCCTTTTTGAGGACAACGTCGCTATGGTTAATGCTCTTCGGGGTATTGTGACGGAATTCTTTCATCATGGATTTGATTTCCTCTGCCCCGGTGATGCCTTTGCGCACGATGTAAATCATTCTCTCCTGCGAGAACCCGTATTTTGCGTAAATTTCTTTCAAGAACGTGTAGATGGTTTTGTTTTGCATCTTCACCCATGCGGCAATCTCTGCCATGAGTGAAGTGGCTGATACCCCGTCTTTATCACGCGTGAAAGCGCCCGGCATGAAACCGAACGACTCTTCGCCGCCACCGATGAATTTCTCTCCTCCTTCTTTGCGGATCACGTCGGCAATCCACTTGAACCCGGTGTACACGTCGTAACAAATGATATTATTTTTCTCTGCTATATCCTTGATTAATTCCGTGGTAACAATCGTTTTTACGGTGTATTCGCCACCTTTAAGCAATCCGAGTTCTTTTTTTCTACGGATGATGTATTCCGTGAATACAATGTTGGTTTGATTACCATTCAATAAAGTCCATTCTTCTTTGTCATCCTTGACTGCGATACCGATTCGGTCGCCGTCGGGATCACATGCCATGGTAAGGTCAGCATCTATTTTGCGAGCCAGATCCAACGCCATTTTAAATGCGGCGGGTTCTTCCGGGTTGGCGGAAGCCACAGTCGGGAAATCCCCGTCCGGGATGCTTTGTTCGGGTACGGTGTGGATGTTCGTGAATCCCCAGTTGCGCAAAGATTCCGGCACGAGTTCGTAGGTCGTGCCGTGCAGCGGGGTAAAGACGATTTTTAAATCATGTTCTTTTTGGATGGCCTCCGGTGAAAGGCTTAATGTCTTCACTTTGTCGAGGTATTTCTTGTCGAAGTCTTTCCCGAGAATGGTGATCATTTCGGGAACACCCTTGAATTTGATATCCGTGACTTGTACTTTTTTCACCTCGTTAATCACGTTTTTGTCGTGCGGGGGAACAAGTTGCGAACCGTCGTCCCAGTAAGCTTTGTACCCGTTATATTCTTTCGGGTTATGCGAGGCGGTGAGAATAACTCCCCCTTTGCAACCTAATTCCCGGATAGCGTACGACATTTCCGGGGTGGGGCGTAGGTCTTCAAACAGGTAAACATGTATTCCGTTAGCCGAGAAGATATTGGCGGCGGTTTCCGAGAAAAGATGGGAATTGTGTCGGCAGTCGTGTCCGATACATACGGCTTTTTTCTCGTTCGGGAACATTTGGTTGATATAGTTGGAGAAACCTTGCGTGGCGGCTCCTACCGTGTAAATATTCATCCGGTTTGTGCCGACTCCCATGATTCCGCGCAATCCCCCGGTTCCGAATTCCAGATCGTTGTAGAACGATTCCACCAGTTCGGTTGTATCCGTGTTATTTAACAGGCGTTGTACTTCAACTCGTGTTTCTTCGTCATAAGCCTTATCCAACCATTTTTCGGCTTTGGCTCTGGCTACTTTTATGATGTCATTGTTTTCCATAAGCTATCATTTTATTTACCTTCTTGCAAAGGTAGGATTTTCCTGAATGAATAATATGGATTTTGAGATTAAATTGTTACGTTTCAAAGAAGAAAAATGCAATAAAAAAGCCTCGTTCTGCAACGAGGCTTTTTTATATGGCTAAAGCTTAAATTAAAATTTTCTCTCTTTAATTTTTGCTTTCTTTCCGGTAAGTTTACGGAAATAGTAAATTCTGGCTTGACGAACAGCACCTCTCTTGTTCACCTCGATCGCTTTGATATAAGGAGAACTGAAGGGAATGATACGTTCTACACCAACGTTTCCGGACATTTTCCGAACCGTGAAGGTTTTCGTGGTTCCGGTACCTTTAATTTGGATAACTACGCCTTTGAAAATTTGGACACGTTCTTTGTTTCCTTCAACAATCTTGTAGTGTACACTGATCGTGTCACCAGTAGAAAATTCGGGAATTTCAACACTGTTTTCCTGTGCAAAAGCCTGTTCCGCAATTTTAATTAAGTCCATTGTCTTTATTTTAAAAATTCACTTATCGAACGCAGTATTACGACTTTTGTCTTTCATGTAAGAGACTGCGTACGTTTTAAAATCGAGTGACAAAGATATAAAAATAAATATTCCGGTGCAATAGCGCCGGAATATTTATTTGTTACAAGTTCACAAGTTACAGGTTGCAGGTTCTCAAACTTGCAACTTGCAGAGCCGTAGGCTCAACTTGCAACCAGCAACCGAAATTGGAAGTAGTAGTTATTCTACTACTTCCAATTTCTTGCCTGTTTGTTCGATAATCATACGCAAGTACCATTCCGGTAAAGCGGGTTGCTCTACTTTCGGGTTCTTTTCTCCCGGGATAGCGGTTTTCACGTTTCCGTCCATGTATTTGCAGAACAGATAGCCGTAGAAATCTCTCCACGTATCCACGAGCTGGTTTCCGGTACGGCAAGAGAAATCGGTGATAAATTCGATTGCTGCTTTTCTGTCTTTTGCTAACATTTCCTTTGCCCCGGCGTCAATCATCTGCACGAAGTTCACGTATTGTTTTTCCAGCGCGACCTGTTTCTCCCGAATTTCCGGGTGAATCAAGTTATAGCGGGTATAAGCAAAATTCGTTACTTGATTGAAAACCCAGAAGGCTGCCTTGTTCGTGAATTCCATCATGCTACCGTTACCTTCGGCAAACGCGAACGGAACTTCCGTTGATGCAGAGTACATCGGGAAATATACCGAGCTTGCCGCATCGTCAACCCCGAACCAAAGGATACCGCCGATCTCGTCCGGTAGCCAGCTTCTACATTGAGCGACAAAAGTGAAGCCTGTTTGTTGAGTGGCGGTTGCTCTCTCGTGTACATATTCCTTGCCGTCGACCTTGAAGCTCATCGGGCGCCATCTGTAAGGACATTCGTAAGGTCCTGCACCCATATCCTTGCTCATATCCAATTCAGTTCCTTCCAGATGGTCACGCATGAAATCCATTACCTGAAGTACGTCAACCTTCTCGCTCGGTTTGATCCACAACGGCATACGGTTCGTGGCGTATCCTTTAGCGTCGCGCTTGATATCTCTCCCGTTCGCGTAATTGAAATATTTTCCCATATCCGGGTTTACGGCATTGAAGAAAGCCCACACGCGGATTTCGCAAGCACGTGCTCCGCTGAAATCTACCGGTGCGTAGGTATCCGAGAAGCTGAAATCTTTATTTTTACCGTCTTGGGGATAGAATCCTTTTTCTTTCGCGAAAGAGATCACGTCTTTAGCATACACGGTGGTGATGTTCGTGTCGTAGATCTTGTTCATGTTGTCGGAAGAGATAGAAGTTTTGCCTTCCAACGGGAACGTGGTGATACGGGCTTGATTGGCATGTGCCGATACGTATCCGTCCGGAACCATGCGGGCAACCCACACGGCACCTTTCTCGCCTTCTCCTTTACCGATAATTTCAAGAATCCATACTTCGTTGGGGTCGATGATAGAGATGGATTCTCCACTACTTGCCCAACCGTATTTTTCAATCAAGTCGGTCATTACAACGATCGCCTCGCGGGCTGTTTTGGCACGTTGTAACGTGATATAGATTGCACTACCGTAATCTATAATGGCTCCGTTTTGAGTTTCCAGTTCTTTTCTTCCGCCGTAAGTCGTTTCGGAAATAGCCAACTGGTGTTCGTTCATGTTACCGACTACATTATATGTATGTGCTACTTGAGGGATTTTGCCCATGAATTTGCCGGTATCCCACTCGTAAACGTCGAGCATACTTCCGGCTGGCCAATCCCGTGCAGGCCAATGATATAGTTCTCCGTACAACACATGAGAGTCCGCGGAGTAGGTAACCATCGTGGATCCGTCTTTCGTGGATCCTTTCGTGAACAGAAAGTTCGTGCATGCCATCGTGTAAGAGGTGCAACAAACCAATGCTAATGTAATTAAGGCGTTTACTTTTCTCATTTTAAGTTATTGGTTTATATATGATTTATTTATTCATTATCGAATCCGGTCCAAAGACTTCAGTAATTTGATGTCTTTGAATATTCCCCGCATAGCCATGTACGCGAGTACCACACATACCAAGGGAAGTATGAAACTTATTTTATATATGATATCTGCATCTATTTTGCTTTGGAATTGATTGATATGGTACCACATCAATATCATGGAGCCCAACAGAAGAATAATTTCAGCTATGCACAAGCGGATTTGCAGGAATCGCTTCTTGTAGAGGAATATCGTCACGAAGGGCAACCCGATCATGAAAATATTCAAGATAAGTAAAGCCCAGTAATTTGCTTGAAGTACTGTTTGTTGTCCGATCATGACCACCCCGTAAGTGAAAAAATTGTAACTTGCATCGTTGGGTACAAGTACTTGTGCGATCGGGGCAAATAAAGGTATTGCCATGACAATGGCAATGATAAGCAGGTAAACTGTTTGTATTCTTTGTATCATATCTAAAATTAAAAATTAACGTGCGAGTGAATCTAACGTGTATTCGACAAGTTTTTTCATGTAAGGTTTGTAATTGGAAGATGCGTCCCCGTTTGCCCGGTTCGCTATGATCAGACAGATCGTGGTAGCATGATGTCCCATGAGAGCGGAGAGTCCGGCGATAGCGGCGCTTTCCATTTCGTAGTTCACTATTTTATGACCGTTGAAATGGAAGCGGGCAATTTCGTCATTGACCGTCGGCATCTCTATCGGCAGGCGGAGCACCCGACCTTGCGGGCCGTAAAATCCGTTCGCGGTGAGCGTCACGCCTTTCACCGTCACGCCTTCCGTGTGCAATTTACTTACCAGCTCCGGTGAAGCCTTTACAACGTAAGGGCGTGCGGCAAGGGGAGTCCAGTGACATTCTTTGATGAAAGCGTCTTCGAAAGCGGTATCACATACCGTTTCATTGTCCCGGTAGAAGCGTAATACCCCGTCAATGCCCAAACTCATTTCGGATATCACGAAAGAATGAACCGGAACATCGGCTTGCACGGAACCGGAAGTTCCGATGCGTACGATATTCAATCGCTTTTTCTCCGGCTTGATTTCTTTGGTTTGCAAATCAATATTCACGAGGGCATCGAGTTCGTTCATCACGATATCTATATTGTCAGGTCCGATTCCCGTGGAGATAACGGATATCCGCCTTCCCTTGTACAGCCCGGTGGTCGTGTGGAATTCCCGGTCACTTTTTTTGATTTCAATATGATCAAAATAAGAAGTGATCATTTCGACTCTTGACGGGTCGCCCACGAGGATGATTTGGTCTGCCAAATCTCCGGGGTGCAGGTGAAGATGAAAGACGCTACCGTCTTCATTCGTGATTAGTTCAGATGATTTTATCGGCTCCATAATCTGTTTACTTTTTTGAGCAACCAAATTTAGTAAAACAAATAATACCGGACAAACATTTGCCCGGTATTATTTGGTTTGGGGATTCTTAAACTATTTAGCGTAATTGATTGCTCGTGTTTCTCGGATGACCGTTACTTTTACTTGTCCCGGGTAAGTCATTTCATCCTGAATTTTCTTGGCGATCTCGTACGAGATTTTTTCTGCTTCCGTGTCGGAGATCTTTTCACTTCCCACGACAACCCGGAGTTCGCGGCCTGCTTGGATAGCGTATGTTTTCACCACTCCATTATATGAGAGAGCCAAGTCTTCCATTTCTTTCAGACGTTTGATGTAGGATTCTACAACTTCCCGTCTTGCTCCCGGTCTTGCCCCGGAAATAGCGTCGCAGGCTTGAACGATGGGAGCGATGAGTGTAGTCATTTCGATCTCCTCGTGGTGGGCCCCGATAGCGTTGCAAATATCCGGTTTCTCCTTGTATTTTTCAGCCAGACGCATACCGAGAATCGCGTGCGGTAATTCCGGCTCGTCGTCGGGTACTTTACCGATATCGTGCAATAGTCCGGCACGTTTTGCCTTCTTCACGTTCAAACCGAGTTCGGCAGCCATGATAGCGCAAAGATTCGCGGTTTCGCGGGCATGTTGCAACAGGTTCTGTCCGTATGAGGAACGGTATTTCATTTTACCTACCAAACGGATTAGTTCCGGGTGCAGACCGTGGATGCCGAGGTCAATCGTGGTACGTTTACCCGTTTCCACTATTTCTTCCTCTATCTGTTTTTTTACCTTGTTCACCACTTCCTCGATGCGTGCCGGGTGAATACGTCCGTCCGTTACCAACTGGTGCAAGGACAGGCGAGCGATTTCACGTCTTACCGGGTCAAATCCGGAAAGAACGATAGCTTCCGGGGTGTCGTCCACGATGATTTCTACTCCG
>OGKG01002070.1_pt1 | contig 22003 bp, 15 predicted proteins | sample 1572201 | NCBI WGS metagenome assembly OGKG01 (sample SAMEA2582146, study PRJEB24529) | metagenome | biome: Human gut stool | place: China | collected 2011 | reverse complement strand
GGGTTATTTCTTCTCCTTTTTCGATGTTGTTAATCACTCTCTTCATGTTAATTGAAAATTAAAAGTTGAAAATTGAAAATGTAAATCACTGAATCAATAAAATCATAAATCTTAAATCATAAATCTTAAATCATAAATCTTAAATTCGAATGTATTGGCTCGCCGAATACGCCTTCCCCTCCTTTTCCTTGAAAAAGCTGTATAAATGGGCTGCCGTACCTTGTTTCCGTGTCAGGCGGAATATTGCCTTCCCGCCCCCTCGCGTTGCGCCGTCCGTATCGATAAACACGGGCGAGAAAGAGCGATTTGCGTACAGTACGACTACCACCAAGCCATCATTCTCCCGTGCCGAGGGCACATCCATACCCTTCTCCCATGTTAGTGTCACCGTGTCGTCGTCTGCGACCGTGGCTTTCAGGTGGTTCGCTTTTTGCAACAGCCCCACGGACAATTGCAGGCGGGAGAAATCCCCGATCTTGCCGTCCGACCGGAACACCGTCATGTTCAGTTTCATGAATGCATTGTAACCGTTTATCCCGGAGCCTCCCGCCGCCACTTTCCATGCCTCTTGTAATATAGTCCCCTTCAGGTGTTGATAAAAACGTACTGCCACTCTCAGGCAGGAACGATTTGCCCGCTGTTTCACCGTGTCCGCGTCAATATAATTTGACGCCGTACTTCTCACCCGGGTTTCGTTGCCTACCCGGTAAAATACCGTGTTTCCAACTTTCCCTCGAATAGATTCTTCCGTCTTTGCCATTCTTCGTCCTTTTTAATTCATTACTACTATTTTTCTTTCCTCTCCGTCCTTTTCTCCCATTGTCCGGGACAAAGATATTGCCTGCTACTACCGTGTTGCAACTCTAATTTAAAAACGACGTTATCTTTTTAAATTCGACGATTTAACGTCGAATTCCGACAAAAAACCGCTCACCCCGTAACTTCTTTCGATATCCCGGGGAAGAAATCGGGTAGAAAAAAATCATTCCCGCGGCACTCCCGGGTCAAAGACCTTTCGCCTACGCCCCCGAACGTCTTTGAAACGTCTTTGTATCGAAGGTGAAACGTCTTTGATCCCTTATTACACCCTTATCTCATCGAATGCACTTCGGCTCTACACCGGGTATTGTTCCCGGGATTCTGAATATAGTGAAGGGTAAACTTTTCCACGGAATCCCGCCGATAAATATACCTGCGAGGTGTGGTTATTATTTTAGATTATTGATACTATGATTCTGTTTTGCGGGTTTTCCGGGAAATTTCCGAGAAATGTAACGTTCCCTGCAAACGCTTCTGGTAAGCCCTTCCGACGGGGAACCACTCGCTCCCTATTTTCACCGAATTTCCTACCAGCGTGTCGATAAAATGCCAGTTAAGGATAAAACTCTGGTGTACCCGGACGAAACTGCTCTCCGGTAACGACCGTTCGGTTATTGCCAGGCAGTAGGAAACAATTATTTGAGTTCCGTCGGTGAAGTGGAATGTACTGTAACTGCCCGATCCCTGCACGTAAAGTATATCCGCGTACAAGGCTCGCTTGCAATAGCCTTCACCCCAGATAAACACGTGTTCACCCCCGTACCGGGGTTCGTTGGATGATGTTTTTGTTCCTGTTTTTTTATTTTCCATGTTATTGATTTTTATGCCTCGTGAAGAACTCACCGGCGGGCAATTTCGTTTATCATGCTTTTAATGAATAACCGTAAAAATCAATATTGCTTATCCGTATCCCGGGGCCTATCTTCTATATGCGTTTTTTTATTTTGGATAAAGTCGGGAAAATTTCCCGAGGTCGAGATTATAATGAGCTTTTCTTCTGTAAGCACGAGGGAGAGCCAAACAGGTCAGGCTCCCCCTCCACACAAACACCGACTATATAACAATTGTTGAAGACCGTTTACTTGATAATCTTTCCTTTTTTCACTTTGTAAGATGTGTTTCTCCGGGCAGAGTTGCCCCTTTCCAAGTCATTCCCAGTTGATAAATATAATTCACCTGTGTACCATGTTGCTTCTATCGGGTTTCCGTTGTTCCCGGGAAAAATGACATCAAGAGGGAGCGGCTGTCTGGATTTCGCTCCCCGGATCGAGATGAGGTAGAGTTTGCCATCCCGGATTTCCCAGTTAGCGGTATATCCCCGTAAACAAGAGGGAATGAACTCATCCCGCAAACGGGAACGTATTCGGGCATAAAGGTTCATATCATATTGGAGAGGGGTATTTTTTAACTTGTAGGTTTTCCCGTTCGCGGAAAGCGTGTCGATGAATGCCCAGTTGTCAAAAGAATTAGAACAGACATCCTTGCATCCCTTGCCTTCCCATATCCTCAATTCGCATCCCGGCATGGGATGCACTTGACCGCGGAGTTTCACGTAGTCCCATGCGGGTACAAGTAGCACACATTCTTTCAATTCTTGTATGTAGGGATTGGAAAAATCATTTTCTATCCATTGCCCGTCATCATCTCTCACTTGACTGATAGAGGATTTATCCGCTACCACGCGAATGGCAAGACCAAGGCTGTCGATGGAACCGTCAGGGCGGGGAATTACCTGTACTTTAGCAATCACGTAGTTATCTGCTAACTCGGGAAAGCGATCTCCGTTAAATAGGGTTTCTATTAAAGATACAATGTTGTCCGAAAGGGCTGTCTCCCTTCTTTCATTACGGTATGTCGTTTTAGATGCAACGCATCCATTTTCTACCCGGTATATCCATTGATCTTCGTAATCCGATCGGAATCCCATTCCTGCCTGATATATACACTCCCCACCTGCGACGTCCAACTCCCCGCTATACCACGAGGCAAAAATCTTTCCGTCTTGCAGGTAAGCATCGAATATGCCTTCTATATCCATTAAAACGGTTTTATGATTATCAGAACGTACGGTACTGTAACAATCCACGATTCTATCCAGAAATAACGAGTCATTCTGTAACCGCCACCATGCCACGTAAGGTGGCATATCCCGGATATAGTCACCCTCGGGTATGCGTTCATATACTTTGTCATGCAGGATTTGTTTTGCTTTTAAGGGGTTGGAGTACATTTCAAAAGAGTCTTGCCCGATAATCACTATGCTTTGTCCCGAAACTTCTATCGGGACGGTGATGCTGAAGCAAGCTAGAAATACAAATAAAATGATTTTAGATTCTTTCATGATTTCATAAATTGAAGTTAGCGATGATTTTACTCCCACCCATTCCAATGAAGGGGATAACGATATTCCATATCTCCTAAATAGGTCCATGAGGTTTTTTGGTCTACAATTTGTTTACGGTATATTACGATCCAGAACGTTTGTTCTGGAGGGGTTGACATGCGAGATTTTGTATAACCATGGAAGTCGTTAATTGAATTGTAGAAAACATAATCTTTGCTTATTTTTTTGTAAATTTGTGCGGAAAAATCTCCTGTTGACTCAATATAAATCTCGATGTAGTTATCTAATTTATAATGTGTTAGAATTACATAAGTGGGCATGTTATTCCACCATAATCTTTTACCTATAAAATCATTTGAAGGAAAATCCGGCATGGGATCTTCCCAAAGTCCCGTAAAAATAAGCGTAGTTTTCGTATATAATGGACCAAAATATTTTATTTTCCAATTCCACAATACGTCGTTTCCGAATCCCCATTTGAATGTTGCAGAACTTGCGTTTCCTCCTATATATGCCGTGAGTTTTTTAAATTCCTCTTTCAATTCAAAAGAGCCTCCTCCATTTGATTTAGAAACTCCGATTTTAGATGGTCCTTTGAAATTTGCATGTTCTTCTGGTATGATTCCGTCATAACGACCTGTAAATTCCTGCCTCCATAGTGGAGTTGCGTGATTGTAAGTTGCCCTTGATAACGGTTCTTCCTTGTCCTCAATATATTTGTAAAGTTCTTCGTTTCGAGTAAATGGTTCCCCGTTGTAAAATACAATTGCACCGGCCTCTAAATATCTTTCAAACTTTTGGTTCTCGTTTTGTAAATACTCGAGGAAATAGTTGTATTTCTTTTTAGGAATTCCTTGTTCCAAGGCTGAATTCAAATCTAGTATACAAGAGAGTTTACCTTCATTAAATTTTACGTTTTCAAGTAAAATATGATCATTGGGAGAGAGTTCTTCTTGTGTACAACAAGAATAGTCAATGTAGCCAATCTCTGGTTCCGAGACTTCAGGAATACTAGAACAGCTTATTAATAAACAGAGCCAAATAAGTAGATTCGATTCTTTCATAATTCATAAATTGTTGGTTGATAATGAATTTATGGCATCATCATTCTATAATGATAACGTTCCAAATACCATGTATCCATTTTGTTGGATAACACGCACTCTAGGTGTTTTACCAAATTCTAATCTGTAATGCAAAGGTACAAGCCTGTCTTTATATTTTGCCAACACATAAGGGTCATACTCGTCGTATTTTATTTTATACCAAAAGCTGACAATTATACGACCTCGTCGGGTTTCTGTTTGTTTGTAGTCCAAAATTCCATACTTAACGCTTCGCATGTGTTGTATATAATTTTTAGGTGGGAACGAACCCGGAAAAGGATTATCATATATCATGCAAGAGATTATAGAATCTCCGCACACTTGAAAATACTCCGGGATATACAAGTTTGTACCCTCTTCCCCGGTAAAAGCCTGAGGTGTTAAATCAATTCTATATTTCCGGCTATCTATTTTTGCACGGACAGCTTCTTCAAGTTCCTTTTTCGACAAGTTTTCATGTAACGATGCACATGACGATAAGCAGATCAATGTACTTATTACCAAAAATAGTAGTAGTAGTTTCATAATATTGGGAATTAGGTATTATTCATTGATAATTCATATCTATTTGGTGAATAGTTGTTTTTATTATTCCATAGGCAATAAATTTAATTAGTTAAACATTACTTTAGTGTACAAAATGAGCAAATTGAATTTTGTTTATTAACTATTCATTTTCAATATACTCTACTTTGTTTACTTGTTGTTCAATACGCTCGATACTCCTGAAGCTATGTATATTAATATATACTAATATAGCCAGCACTGTCAATATTATGGATATTATTAAAAAAACGACCTTTCTTTTGATTAATGCATTAAGGATGAAAATTATACCTATAAGCATCAGTATCGTTGTAATAAAATGTGATGGACTGAGAACAATTAATAAAGCACCCGCCAAAAAGACAACACTACCAAAAATTAATTTAAATTTCTTGTTCATAATCTTGATTTTTAGAGGTTGTTTAGAGTTATAAAACAGTGATTTAATATATTGCTTGTCATTGTGTCGGTTGAATACTATTTATCCAACCAATACAATGACAAGTATATACTCTAGTACTAATCCTTCTTCTTTTTCAGCATTTCCTCAATCTTTTTCTCGAGTTCTCTGCCGCGGAGGTTTTTAGCCACGATGCGGTTTTCCTCGTCGAGGATAAAGGTGCAGGGGATGCCTTTCACGCAGTATTCGGCGGCGATTTCGGAATGTTGTCCTTTTAGGTCGGACACGTTTTTCCAATTACAGCCGTCCTGACCAATTGCGGCTAACCAAGCGTGTTTGTTATCATCAATTGAAACACTGATGATTTCCAGTCCTTTCGGGCGGAAGCGTTTGTAGATTTTTATCAGGTTCACATTCTCCCGTCGGCAGGGACCGCACCAAGATGCCCAGAAGTCGATGACTTTTACTTTTGCCTTTGTTTCGTACAAAGAAAGTACGCCGCCATCGGATAGCGGGGCACTGAAATTGGGCGCAACAGCTCCTATCGCTATTTTTTGGATCTTTGCCAGTTCGGTAGCGATTTGTTTGCCGTAAATGGTTGCTTTTGCCTTTTCTCCCAGTATATCGTAGCGTTCTGCCAGTTTCGTTTCGTCAAGAGTTTGAGGCAATTTGGCTGCCACGACGTAGGCTGCCACGTACGTGTCGTTGTATTTTTTTAGTAATGCCAATTCTTCTGCCTCTACTTGTGTGATTATTTTTTTGAAATCCTGTTGCAGTTTTTGTGCTTGTGCTGGATTTGACCGGGCTTGTGCTTGCAGCTGTTGTTCGCTTTGTGCCAGATACTTGTCCAGATCGTTGAATTCTTTCCATATATTCTGGGCTTCACCGCTACTTTCCACGAGCAGTTCGTTGGTGCCCATGGTAATCGTGTAAACTGCGTTCTCCAACATCATGGCTGCCAATATAGTGTTTTTCTTGACCGGCATCAAGTAGACCAATGTCGTTTCTGGCATCCGGCCTGTAAACTCGAAAGCTCCGTTCGTGATCACGGCCTCGCCGATATCGATCATTCCGTTTTCCGTGTTGGCAACCAACAGTAATTTTCCGTTGACGGAGTTGTCTAACCGTCCCTCGATTTTGTAACTATCTCCTTGTGCCACGGATAACATGACACAACTGAATAACATGCATACGGTAAATAAAAACTTTTTCATCTTCTCGTTCGTTTTTAAAAGTCTCCCGTGTTGATTCGGATTGATTTTCACGGGAGATTTTTAGTTAAAATGGATAACTTGATTATTCTTGTTCCCGTTGTCTCGGGACTTTTAGTGTCGGTTCTTTTGCCGTTTTCGGGCTTGCCTTGTCGATTACCAAGCCGTCCACGATCATTCCGGCAGGATAGATCATAGAAGCGGGATAGTAATCCGGCAGGTAATTCATTACTTCTTCTTTTGACGATATTGCCGTGATTTTCTGCAATTTTGTCAAGTCGGGCATGCGGAATCCGGTGGTACGGACACGGGTTTCTTTCCCGTCCTTGAGATCAATGCGGTAGACCACGAGTGCTGACCCGGCAATCCCTCTCACGATGTAGGCACACGATTGTCTGGCTTCTTTTGCCGCTTTGATCAGTATCTTCTTCATTTTTTCGTGGGAAGTGCCTTTCTCCACCTGTACGTGAATTGTTCCGGTTCCCGTTGTAACAGTCGGGCTTTGCGGTGATAGTATAAAGCGGGAACTGCCTGTTGTTTCCGGGGCTTTCTGTGTCGGGATGCGTCCGTTCAGCATCTTTTTGAACACTCCTTTCTCGACCAGAGTCATTTCTGTTTCCGGGGTAACACCGTCCCCGTCTATCTCGTAATGCCCGTATAACGGTGTACCGTTGTATTCTTTCATTGCCGTGTAATTTTTGACAGTCAGACGGCTATCCATGATCTTGCTCCCGAACTGGTCTTCCAGTCCTCCCCGGGACGGGCTAAGTGAACGGGCGGCGATCAATCCGCCGCGGTATAAGAGGTTGTTTGCCAGAATCGTTGCCACGGCTCCTCCCTCGAACATGATCGGTCCGTTGTAGTACTCTGCCACCGGGGGCGCAGCTTTCAATTGCATCAATCCTTCGGCAAAGGCTCTCACCCGTTCTTTTAACTCCTCGACGGAGGGGAGTTCTGCCGGACTCAGTAACGAGAGCGAGAAAGAATCTCCCACGGTTGAACCGTCGTCAGCACGGGCCTCCGCGGAAACCGACACGGTCACGTGCCCGCCGGGTTCTTTTAATTGCACACCTTCCGTGGTCAGCCGATAGAGGTCTATTTCAGTCCCGCTGATTGCCACGCTGGAGTTATAAATATCCTTGTACTCTTTGAATACAGCCGAGGCTTCGGTTACAAGCTGTTCCAAGGCGGCTTGATTGATCTCGAATTTTGTTTCCCGTTCCCGTACGTGGGTAACCGCGGGTAATTGTTGCATTTCCGCCAAGGCAGATTCCTCGAGTGACCGGGGATTTTGTTGCAAGTAATTCGCTTTCTGTGCCATCATTCCCAGCGAGTATTTGTACATCATATCCGATGCTTCCCAGAATCCGCGGCGAATGATGTCGTAATCCACTTCCGAGGGTAATTGCGCGGGAGCGATTTGTTCCGAGTATTGTACATCGCTGTTATGTTGGTAATCCCCGAGCATCACTTGCGTACCTCCGTTCATTTGCCACGGTGAAACATTCGAGAACATGATGCCTCCTAATGAACCGGCTACCGAGAAGCGACGGTAACGTGCCACTGTGTACGAGATATAGTAAGGTTTCGGGCCGTTTGGTAAAATCAGTGCCGCGTTATTGCGCTCCAGCTCGGAACGCATTGCTGCGAAAATCGTTTCGTCCGTGGTTCCGGTAACTTTGTTTTCCGGTTTCGGTGAAGGTAAAACCGGGGCTATATCACGTGCTTGTGCCCGGCGTTGTGTTTCTATCTGGCTCACGAATATCGTGGGTGAGGTTGCCGTCACGGGTACCCAGCCTGACTCTGCCCCGCAAACGCCCGTGAACACGCTCGGTTTGTTGCCGGCAGCCGTGATGTTCGAGAACATTGACAGGGGAGTCCCGATCATATCCACGCCACGCACCAGTTGATCCGGGCGACCGTCCACGAATACCCTGTACACTTCCAAGGGAGTCACGTTGAACGAGTTCAGGCTTCCTCCCTCACCCGTGTACGTGAAACCACTTGTTACGGTGCGGAAATAATAACCGTATTCTTTTCCTTGCTTTTTGGCTTCTTCCACTAGCATGGCACGCAATTCATCTTCCGTGTAGGGACGATTGGTTTCGATGATTAAATTAGATTGTCTGGAAACAGGATCGCCTCCCCCGGAGGTACGCCCGTGACCGTTGCTCACCGGAAAACCGTCTAACGGTACCCGGCTCATGAGGAATTCTTTCAGCACACCGTTTACCACGTTATCCACCCGGCGAGCTTTCACGCCTTCATCATCGTACACGTAATGACCGTACAAATCCGTGTCGGCATAACGCTTTTGTAAGGGGTCACAATACACTTGAAACTCAGCGGGCAATACCTGTTCTCCAACCATTTTTTTGAAGGTCTGACCGCCCGATTTCAAACGGTGACCTTCCAGACGGTGACCGAAAATCTCGTGAAAGAACACGCCGCTCGCGGGTCCCGAGAGAATGGCAGGTCCCGTGTACGGGTCGGCTACCGGTGCGTCACGCAGTGCCAGCAAGCGTTTAATCATATCTTGTGCATCCGCGACCATCCGGTCGTTATCCGGCAATTCGTCCGGCGTGTAGGCAAAATAATCCATGTTCAATGGTAACTCCATCCCATCAGCTGCTTTCAGTGATGCCATTAACATTACCCGAGTGGATACCCGGTTCTGCACGACCACGCTTCCTTCGCTGTTCACGAAATAGGTGCGTAATACTTGAAAACTAAAGCTGGCTGATCCTTGACGCAATTCGGGACAAGTCTTGAACACGGCGGAAACCTCGTCCATTCGTTGCTCCCAAGCCCGTTTAATATCCATTTTTTGTCTTCCGGCAGCCACGGGAGCTTCGTAGTAATGTTCCACGGGCGCTTCAGAGAAACACGGTGCTTTGTCTTCGTCCTCTACGCTTACTGTGGCGCGAGTCTTTGCCTGATCATACATGGTACGGGCATACTCGTAACGTTGCAGAGTTTCCCGCCAGATCGCTTCCCGGATGGCATCCGAAGCATTATCATCCAAGGGTAAAATTACGCCCTGTGCTCCTTGTGCGTTAGGTCCGGCAAATCCTCCCTGCATATTATACTTGAAATTGTCCAGTTCCGGGCTTCCCAAACGGATTTGCGGTACTAGAGTGCGTGTGCGGTTTGCGTTGGCGGTAGTTACAGCCCCGAACGAGCTTACCACCGTTATGGTGTAGTCGTCCATCGCCCGCATGTTCATGTAATAGGGGATACTTTCCTGTTTCTTTAACTCCTCCATGCTGTATTTCAATTCCTGCTTCATCAGTTGCAAGAGTTTATCCTCTTGCTCCTGACTGAATACACCGGAGAAGCTCAATAGTAGAATCCCGCTAAAAAAGAGTCTGGTTAAATGACTTATTTTTAACATACTTTTTGGTTGTGTTTGAATAACGACCGCCGGAGCGGTCGTTATTATGATATCTTATTTATAAATAAGAATGTCTCCTAAATTAACTTTACAACTTCCTTGGCTGTCAGCTTTATCGCGTAAATTGAACTTGATATAGCGTACTTGGCGTGTTCCCTCGTGAACAGGCATCAATGTAACCTCACCGGAAGCCTCTCCTAGGTCGTTGGCTTCAAAGAATGTCAGATTTTCCCATATTGCCCCGTCAATAGAAGTTTGTATGGAAATAACCGAAGGAACAAAATTAGAGGTAGCCGTGCTCCATGCATAATACATGGGTTGTGTCACTTTAACCCCGCGAATTTCGGTCAGTTCTTTAAATTCCATCAGCATTTCATAATTGCGCAATGAGTTGGTGGCGGTCGTTACCCATACAGTTTGAGGATTGTCGTCCAAAAGATTATCCAATTCAGCGTAAAGATCTGTCGGGATACAGGAGATTATATTTCCATCATTGAATGGCTTGAAGGCTTCTTTGTCAATAATATCCAGTTCGGGTAATTGGGGATATCCTTTGTATGTCATATATGGGAGGTCGTCCCCGCCGAAGTAGTGTGCTAGAAAACCCTCGTGTCCGTAATATTCAATCTCTAATCCTAACAATTCGTTGGCTTTATCCAATACTTGTATACTTTTTTCCATAGATCCCATTAATTGGCTTTGGCTTTGTTCCGAATTGGCGTCTTGTTTGAAATAACGATTTTTGCCTAACACAAGTTTTTTTAAGTTCGGACAATAGAGTATATCTTCAAAAGTTTCTATGTTGTAATCGATTTCCAATTCTTCGACTTCATTAATAAATTTCTCGAACTGTTCCTCGTTTTCTTTTGTGTCTATCGAGTAGCCGTAGCGTCGTTGAATGGCATACGCGAACCCTGCACTAAAGGTTTTTTTATGGTTTAGAACAATTGGCTCGAATTCTATTATATCCGGGCAATCCTCTACTTTCCCTTTCCGTAAAACGTAAATCGAATCCGCGGGATCTGTGCTCACGTCCATGATTGAGATGAGAGAGCCATAACTTGTTTTTTTGTCAAAACCGTATTCTTTGATTTCCTTTTGCGTATTCTTGTATCGAATTATTATTGTATCGATATTCTCGTTCCACTGATCGGAAAAGAAAACGATACTATTATCCAGAAAGTAAGTTTTTAAGACCCCTCTCGAGAACGCGAGCATTACTTCGTGATCTCGTGTATAGGGACGGGCGTAAGTTGTTTCTTTCAAAGATTCGTTTCCTTCTTTGTCTACCGCACAGATATCAAAACGGTAATTCCCGTCTATCAAATTCTTCAGTTCGAAAGAAGTGGTTTCTTTAGGAAGCGAAACCGAATCTTTGCGGTCTTCACACGACCACACTATTTTGATATTTTCTATAGTTGCATCCGTACCGTTTACCCACTCTACTACTAATCGTTCCCATCCGGGTATGGCATGAACATCTGTACATTTTGCCACGTAGTGGATATTTCCGTCCCCGGAATAATCACTGTACGTGTCTTCCAGACTTTCGCTGCATCCGACAAACAATGCCGCCGCTGCAAATAAGTTTAATATGTATTTTCTTTTTCTCATGGTTTAATTCTTTTTCACGAAAATTTCCAATTCATGTAACGTAAAATAAGCGTTCCTATTTGTATTGGTTGAGGATTGCCTTTTTCTGAATGTATCATGTACCATTATCTTCAAGTAACGGTAAGTGTTGTTCAGGGCTGGGAATGAAATATCCACATAGCAGGGATCCATTTTGTCAAGTTCATCTACAGTTTTTGGAGCATACATTAGTTCTAATGATTTATACGTCCATTTGTCTTTTTCAGTCGAGGCGTAGGGATCTTGGTTTAAACGTCCTAAATATTCCCATCCGGCGTCCTCCGGATCAGAGGAATTTTTATTACCGTAGACGGTTACTTGGCAGGGCAGTTTATCCTCGTAACAACCGTTCCAAGATGTTCCCAATTCTGCGTTAGGTCCTGCCGGTTCGTTGGCATGCATGGGGCATAGGGCATACATACGAATCCATGCCGGTGTTTTTTGCTCTCTCAGGTCGAGTATAATGGGTTTGTCAAGAGCGTTAGGTCCTGCCAGATAAGAGGCAAATATTTCCGTGGACGGTTGTGTTATCGGATTTTGATGAGTGGAGGCAAGGAAGCGTTCTCTTCCTCTTAGTTCACCGTCAAACAAGTATTGCACGCCTGTTTTTGCTTTTGAATTTTCTACACTGGTGGGACCACTTATGAAATCCGATGCCGTCATAGTCCATTGTTCCGATAGGAAAGCGTCAATATCCGGATATACTTCCTGTCTTACCCGAAAACCTTGGAAATCCTCTGTACGAATGATAATTGTGTTTTTCAGTCTTTCTTGTTGCACTTTGAAAACTAAGGTGTCCCCACCCCGGCTGATTGGGAAGCTATTTACAAGAATAGTATCCGGTTCGTTAGTTAAAGGATTGGTACCAAGATAAAAAACGTGGGCCATTCCGGTTACGACCGAAGGGCTTTTGTAGATGACCTGAAAACCGCTCCATGCAGAAGCTACTTGTATATCGTTGAAAAAAGCCCAAGGTGCACTGTCTAGTGTTTTGAATTGATATTCACGGGATTCGGACTCCTCGTAGCTTCTATTCACGAAAGAAATATTGGCGGTAACCTCATGTGCTTGCGTGAAACCGTCCAGTAGCAGTGAATCACCACTGTAACCGCAGGTTTTCAATACCTTTTGTCCTTGAGAGTTCGTGTAGCGAACATTCATAGCAAAAATATCCCTATTGTCAGGTAGAGTGTAATGCATCATTGCTCCTCCTGCCACGGGAGTAAACTTGACTTCCAGACCTTCCGGCGATACATTAAAGAGTTTATCGTCGTCATTACAGGAATAAAGGCTGAATATCAGTAATAATAACCATATTGAATTTTTCATGATTCTATTTTTTAAGTAATAAATCTACAATCTAAAATTCATTTACCATCCCGGATTTTGAACCATTCCCGAGATTAATATTTCTTCAGCGTTGAGTGGATCAAAGTAATCTCGCGGAGCCACGAATTTATTCTTACTCCACACCACGATAGGTCCCTCTTCGTTGTTATAAAATGTTTGGGCTGATGTACCGAGGATGTTCCAACCATATTGTTTTTCGTTCATAACTTGTTGGGCTTTTAACCATCGACGTATGTTCCAATACCGGTGTCCCTCGAAAGCGAATTCGATATTATATTCCTGATGAATAATATCCCGCATCCCTACTTTTGAATCTACCTTTGCGGGGTTGTTGGAATAGGTGCGCCATGCTTCCCGTACCGGTAATATGCCTGCCCGCTCCCGTACTTTATCCAGTGGGTCGTACACGCGGTTGTCCGGTTGCTCCAAATACTCGTTCCAGGCTTCGGCTTGCATCAAATAAACTTCTGCAAGACGAATAATGGGTGCCGATTCGTTTTGAAGTCCGCCTGCGTAATTTTGGGTGGCAAGCCATGAGAAAAGATGTTTTTTCAACCAGTAACCATTGATATTTTGCCAGTCATTACTAACAAGAAAGTCTGCTTGAGTACCCCAAGGTTCTTCGTCTTTGTGAGCCTCAACAAGTAAGTTAAAGTCTACATTCCCCGTGTTTGTACCGCGTTGCCAATACATCCGGTCGCCTGCGATGCAGGCATAAAAACGAGGTTCTCTTGCCAAATGAAGATTTACTATTGTACTATTCAATGCAACAACATCCTCGTAAGCCCTGCTGCTTTCGAATCCTAATTTGTAACGGTTACTGTAATTCCAAGTCATATCGGATTCGATAGGTAGCCCGTTCACGGTATAATACATCTCGACCATCTTCATCGAGGGGGAGAGGCAACCCATTGCGGATGACTCGTAATTTACCGGATCGCCTATTAATCGAGGTAAAATATACATATAGAATTGATCCGGGTATTTCCACTCCAGTAAAAATTCTTGGTTATTAAAACGGGAATACACGCTGGCTTCAATGTCGGACATTGTGTTTAACAGTTTTGTTTTTTTGGAAGTCTGTCCCGAGTACAAACTTTTCCCTCCTTCGGCACAAATTTCGGCAGCTTTGTCTGCAGCTTCTGCTGCCAGTAGCCATTTATTCCGGTCGTAAGTTGCACTAAAAAGCGGTTCTCCATTTTTGTTTTTGAAATCAGAATAGAATGCATTCCCGTTAAACAGCGGGGAAGCGGCATAAAGCAATACTTTGGCTTTTAAGGCGTATAATGCTTCAAGACAGAACGTGTGCCCGTAGACTTCTGACCGTTGATTATACGTGGGGATATGGTCTTTCGCTTCGTCCAATAGTCTGATAACTTCTTTAAAACAAGTATCCACGGGTTGGCGAGGTAATTGATAGTGTTTCACGTCCAAATCCACCGGCATATTTTGGGGAACCAGACAGATAGGACCGTAGTGGCGTATCAATTCGAAATAGATAAAAGCTTTTAACACTTTTGTATCTGCCTGCCACCATTCACGATCCTCTTCACTGATGTTGTATGTTTTATCGATGTTTTCAAGAAGAATATTACACCTGCGGATAACAATGTACATTTGGTTCCATATTGTACCGTAAGGGTCTTGTGACATTTGTTGACCATTGGCTACTTTCAAGCCGTCGAGAGCAAGATATGAAGCTGCATTGTATAAAGCTTGACAGGTAACGAATTCATCGGCTCCCGTGTAGGCATTGTTGGTTTTGAAACTTGCAAATAAGATGTTTAAGTCACTATAAAGTGCTTTCCACCACTGTTCTACCTTCGTTTTCTGTTCAAAGATAGACTCTATGGTTTCGATGTCTTTCTCGGGTACCATATCCAAGTAATTGCACCCGGAAAGTAGGAGAATAGTACATAATATTGATAATAAATATTTTTTCATCATCACGTGTATTTAAATTAGAAACTAATATTCAATCCGACCGACCAAGTACGCTGTATCGGATAATTAAAACCGTTTTCTCCTAATTCCACGTCCCAAACTTTAAAGTTCGAGATCAAGAAGGGATTGTTAACACGGGTGTAAAATTTGATACTTTGCATCTTTAGTTTGGTTAATAAGTTTTGCGGTAAATTATAAGCCAATTCGATAGAGGTACAACGCAAGAAACTGCATTCTCGCATGAAATAAGTGGATCTACGTTGCTCGGCACCGGTTCCCGAATTTTCCTGCGGATTGTGAATCTCTATGGATTGAGTGGAAAGACGCGGCCAGAAAGGACGTGCTTTCATGTTATTTTCGCTCCAGTGGTCGTCGTAAATAGCTTTCAACATAGCCCTGTTCTCTACGAATGGACTGATCGCCATCGGGTTCATAAAGAACGCTCGTTTGCCTGAACCTTGGAAAGAGAAACTGAACTCGAAATTTTTGAAGTTAAAGAAGCCGCTGAAACCGTAAATGACACGGGGTGTCGTCGGGAAACCGATATAGGTGGCGTCATTCACGTCAATTACTCCATCGTTATTCAAATCCCGATAACGGATATCTCCCGGCATTACATCGCCGCCTTGGTGCGGAGAGTTGTCGATTTCTGCTTGATCGCGGAACAGACCTTCAGCAATGTAACCTATTTGCTGGGATAATTCCTGTCCTTTTTTACGTTGCCATTCCGGTTTGTCGGTAGCTTCTTCTATATCTTTGTAAATGGCTTTACTGTAAGTGAATGTCCCGTTCAAAATCATCCAGAAGTCCGGAGTGAAGGCGTGTTGAATCTTGCCGGAAAGATCTATACCCCGGGAGCGTGCGTTACCCACGTTACCGATCTGTAGTTTTTCCAACCCCGTTGTCGCGGGTATGGTGTAACGGTAGTCGAGAATATTGTGGCGTATTTCTTGGTAGAAATCGGCATTGATCTCTACGATACCTCCGAACAATTTGGTTTCTATACCAAGATTCATTTGTTCGGCGATTTCCCACGTGATTTTATCGTTGGGATAAGATGATATTTCATAGGTTTGTAGATTGTTTCCGTTGGGTGAAGGATCTGCCGCTTGCGTAGGTGTTAGCAATGGCAAATGAGTGAAATGCGGCTCGTTGATTACTCCGTCATTTCCTACTTTACCCCAAGAGAATCGAAATTTCAGGAAAGAGAGCCAGTGAGCCGTGTGGTTGGCTAGAAAACTCTCTTTAGAGGCAATCCATGCCACTCCTGCTGCCGGAAAGAACCCGAATCGGTGTTTATCGGCGAAACGCTCGGAACCGTTGTAGCCGAAACTGGCTTCCGCGAAGTATTTATCCCGGAACCCGTAGGTGCCACGCATAGAGAATCCCATGTTCCGGCGGGGAATACCATTCAGCACGGATGAGGCCGATGAGGTGGTCGTTTCTTGTGCGTTGAATACAGCTGTTAAACTGGTCTGATGTTCGCCCCAAGCTGCCACGTGTAGTCCCCGTACCTCGTAACTCATTTGGGTGTTTTCAGAACTACCTGTATTCTTTCGATCTTGCGTGTCCACTTGCAATGTTCTGGATGCCTCATCCGGGTTTATTGCAGTTAACGTGTGTACACCGGTTTCAAAATCATAGTTTTTTAATATGTAACGGTAAGGTTCGGTCTTGTAACCGGTGGAATAGTATCCCGTGTAGTTTACCGAGACGGATGCTCGTAGTTCCAATCCCTTGAGGATGGGGGATAAGTTATGAATGTACTCTGCTCGTGCCACGGCGGAATAACGTCGACGATCTTTATATCCCTTGTGAAGTTCCAAGTAAGGATTATTTGTTTTGTTATTTAGAGAACCGAAGCGAAGATGCGGCCATCCGTATGTTTCATCACCCGGGTACATTGCTGCAAAATCCACCGGGGAAGCGTTGAAAGCCATATAGTAAGCTTGGCTAACATCGGCTAAGGGACCGTGATACTTGTCAAGGTTTGCCGAGGAATTGATGTTCAGGCGGATACCTGCGCTCAGATCGATATTCAGGTTCGTGCGGAAAGAGAATGTATTGTTTTCGATATTACATTTGAACTGGTTCAAACGTTCTGTTTTCAACATACCCTCATCTCTGACATAATTCACTGAAGCGTAGTATTGTACTAAACGGGAACCTCCCCGGAGATTCAATCCGGCGCGATGGTTGATAGAGTAGTCATTGAACATGATATTGTACCAGTCATTGGCAGGATACACGTAAGAAGGGTAAAGGGGAGAACCGGTACGCTCGATACGGGTTACGCTGTACTGTGGCGTAGCTGACGGGTTACGTGCCAGTAATGCTTGATTGTACATCTTCATGTAGTTGATCGGATTAACCACTTCGATTTCCCTCGTTGGCATACTTGCTACCGCTTCGTACCGAACGGACGTGTAAACACTACCTTCCTGTCCTTTTTTGGTGGTTACAAGGATTACCCCGTTTGCCCCGCGAGCACCGTACATGGCAGTAGCTGATGCATCTTTCATCACGCTGAACGTTTCGATATCTTCCGGAACCATACGGGAAAGATCCAGTTTGGAAGATTCCACCCCATCGATCAAGATCAAGGGATCAATGTTGGCTTTACTTTGGAAAGAGGTGATACCCCGGATGTAGAATTTGGTATTCATTTCATCTTCCGTCAGAGCCCCGGGAAGCCCTCCGGTCTGCCAGCCGACGATACCGGCAATCTTTCCGGTAAATTGGGATGTCAAATCGCTGCTTGAAGATTTTAAGGTTCTTGCATCCACGGTGGTGATGGCTGATACCACGCTTTCCTTTTTCTGTTCACCGAAAGCCACGACAGTAACCTCTTCGATGTTTTCGGCTGTGGGATTCAGACGGACGTTTACTTTTGTTTTCCCTTTGAGTTCCACGACTTCAGTCTTGTAACCGATGTACGAGACCCGTAGAACGTCGTTTGGGCGCACGCTAATCGTGTAGCGTCCGTCTGCGTCTGTGACAACTCCTTGGGTTGTTCCTTGAATAATTACGGTAGCCCCGGGGAGGGTATTCCCCTTTTCGTCCACGATTTTTCCGGTAACGGAGATCATTTCTACTTCCGGTTTCGTTTTTTCCCGGATAGAAATCAAACTTTGTTGTACCGTGTATTCCAATCCCAGTTTGGGAAGAATCTCATCCAACAATTGTTTGACCTCTTTGTTTTCAGCTTTTGCGGAGATCTTACCTTTAGATTTTACCAATTCGCTGTTGTAGAAAAAGTCATAATCTGTTTGCTTTTTCAACTCGGCAATGATCTCGTTCAAGGTGACATCTTTCAGGTCAAGAGTTACCTTTGTCCTTTGTTGGGCTTGCGCACTCGCCGGAATGGCAGTGTACACACCTAGAAATAAGATTACGAGAAAATTTTTAAAGATTAACATCTTTCGCCATGAATTCCAACTCCTTGGTAATGCATAGTCTCGCTTTTTTTTCATAGTTTTGTGAATTAATAATTTAACATTTTATACATCCGTTTCTTGCAAGGATTCCGGTTGTATGGGTGAATAATGACAGGTTGAGGATTGATCAGGTCTTCAACCTGTATTTTTTTATTTCTTTTGAATGATGATCCGTTCGTTCGCGACAATGAATCTGATGTCACGCGTGTATTCCAGCATCTTGAACAAGGGTAAGAGATCGTCATACCGTTTTAATCGTCCGCTGAATTTTATTTCCTTTAAATTCGAATCGGCAAATTCGATATTCACGTTGTACCAACGGGTGAAGATTTGCATTAACTCTCCTAACGGCATATCTTCAAATTCATAGTAACCGTCTTTCCATGAGGTGTATTGTCGTGTATTCACGGGGAAATAGTCTGCTTTTCGGGTTTCTTTGTTGTAAGCGACTTGCATTCCCGGTTTCATGACAAAATTGTTATCGCCGCATTGTGTTTCGACCCGCCCCTCTACCAATGTCGTTTTCACCCATGCTCCTTCCGGGTAGGCATTTACGTTGAAAGCGGTTCCCAATACACGTACGGCGACCTCTCCCGTGTGCACGATAAACGGGTGGCAGGAATCGGGTGTTACTTCGAAATAGGCCTCTCCGATTAAATATACTTCTCTTGTTCCCCCGATAAATTGGTCGGGGTAGCGCAGTGAACTCCCCGCGTTGAGGTATATCTTTGTTCCGTCCGGGAGAACCAGATTATATTTCGCTCCCAACGGGACGTTCATCGTGTAGTATTCTGCTTCTCTGATTTCCGATTCGTTGGACTTGACAATCAAGGTTTGTTTGTCGGTACGCATCTCTTTATTGCTATCGGACACGATAACGGTATTTGTTTTTTGGCTGAGAAGACGTTTTTTCCCGTCGGGCATAATCAGTTCTGCCGTCGGGCGATGGAGGGATAAACCGGAAATGTAGGTTTGATTGATGTCGGCTTCTTTGCCGGGTGTATTTTCTTGTCGGAAGATAAGGAAGAAACCGACCAACAAGATGATTCCGGCAGCACAAGACGACCAATAGATGAATTGGCGTTTTCTTCTCGCTTGACGGATTCGTTTTTCTACTTTAGTAAAAGCGACGGCTTCTTTCTGGTGTTTATCCAGAATCTTTTTTTGATGTTCCAGTTTTTGAATGATCTTTTCGACCTTCTCGTTTCGGACAGTAGCGTGTTTCCATTCTTCCAACAATTGCTTTTCCTCCTTCGTAAGTGGTTCTTTGTTTAGGATTTTCGCTAATATGTCATCTATGTTTTCCTTCATAATTTGCCGTTGTTTTCTTATATATTTTCAAAACGGCAAAAAAGGGTGATATGAATTTAGAGTTTTTCTGTTAAAAGAAGTAAAATTGATAAGAAGTGTTCTTCTTGAAGGTTTTCACGCAAAAATTTGAGGGCGGTTTTCATCTGAGTTTTCACCGTGTTGATGCTTGTTCCCAATTCGTCGGCAATTTCCTGATACGATTTATCATTCAGGCAAGCCATCAAGAATACCTTCCGGCATTTATCGGGAAGACGGTCTATCGTGTTGTAAAGTAGTTCGATTTCCTCCTGATGTTCCTCCCCGGTCATATCCTCGTACGTGTCGTTTTCCTTGAAAAAGGAGGAGTGTGCGTCAAACCTCTTCTTATATTCTTTCAAAAATAAGAATGCTTGGTTTTTGACCATCTTAAAGATAAATCGGTCTAAATCACCCGTGAAAGAATGAAGTCTTTTGTTGTTCCACAAGCTGAAGAAGCAATCCTGTACGATATCCTCCGCTGCCTCAAGATCGTTTAAAATATGATAACAGTATAGTAAAAGATTGTCATAATACCTTTCAAAAAGAAGGCGGAACGCACCGCTTTCGTCTTTTGTGATTAAATCTAATATGTTATCGCGTGGATTCATTCGTTTTTTTTACTTTCACAAATGTAGTGAACTCCAAGTTTGATGCAAATTATTTGGTGGAAATTAAGTAATTTTATGCAATGTGGTCGGGATGTCAAATGATTGGCAGAAGGAGAAATGGTATGGGATTTTTGTACCCTTTCTCCCGAAATGTGACAAATTATTCGAGAAAATACCCCCGAAATGTGACAAAAAGAAATAAAAATAGCCCCCGAAATGTAACAATCGTATGGAAATTAGTATATTTGTCCTATGGTAGAAAGAATCATAATTGGGGAATTACGGGCGTGGAAAACTAAGATATCAAGGAAACCCTTGATTCTTCGTGGAGCTAGGCAAGTCGGGAAAACGACGGCAGTGAATTTATTTGCCCGAGATTTTAAACAATATATTTATTTGAATCTCGAAACGGCCCGGGATCGCAATCTGTTTATTCAATATCCCTCTATTGATACGTTAATCCAAGCTATCTTTTTCGAAAAAGAAAAACTTTTGGAGGAAAAAGATACTCTTATATTTATAGATGAGATTCAAGAAGTTCCGGAAGCGTTGAGTATGTTGCGATATTTTTATGAGCAATATCCGCAATATTGTGTTGTTGCGGCAGGTTCTTTGCTTGAATCTTTGTTTGATACAAAAATTAGTTTTCCTGTTGGGCGAGTAGAATTCAAGGTGGTCCGTCCTTTTTCGTTTCAAGAGTTTTTATTAGCCATGGATGAGGGCAATGCTTTGAAGCAATATCATAAAATCCCCATGGATACTTTTGCTCACGACAAATTGCTATCGTTATTTCACTTGTATACGCTAATCGGGGGAATGCCGGAAATAGTATTATCGTATGCTGGCAGTAAGGATATTGTTGCCTTGACTTCCGTGTTTGATTCTTTGATAGGTACTTATTTGGATGATGTTGAGAAATACACGTCAACCGCGGGGCAAACTCAAATTATGCGTCACGCTATCAGATCCGTGTTTATGGAAGCGGGGAATCGGATAAAATTCAATGGTTTTGGTAATTCTGCGTATGGTTCACGAGAAATGGGAGAGGCATTGCGGACAATCGAGAAAGCAATGTTGATTCATTTGATTTATCCCACCACACAGACCGGTGAACCTTTTATGCCGGATATGAAGAAAAGTCCCCGTCTTCAGGTACTCGACACGGGAATGTTAAATTATATGGCTCATCTTCAAAAAGAGGTTTTTGGTACCAATGATTTGAACAATGTGTATAAAGGGCATATTGCAGAACATATTGTGTGCCAAGAGTTATTGGCTCATCAGATATCATTGCTCCATAAACCTCTTTTTTGGGTAAGTGAAAAGAAAGATTCTGTGGCAGAAATAGACTTTTTAGCCTATTTAGATGGTAGAGTGATTCCGATTGAGGTGAAGTCTGGAGCAACCGGACGATTGCGTTCACTTCACTTGTTTATGGATGCTTACCGGGGTAATGTTGCCGTTCGCTTATACGCGGGTGAAATTAGAAAGGATATATTGACAACTTCAAGTGGGAAAAATTATACCTTATTAAGTTTGCCTTATTATTTGACGGGGAAAATCGGAGAATATTTGAGAGAATTTGCTTTATAAGCCGTCGTTTTTTTGATGTGTAACTTAGCCCTTAGAGAACCCGAATTCACAAAAATAAAGAGGGTAACTCTCGGTGAATTACCCTCTTCTTGTTTGTAGTGTTACTTCTTATTTTTTAGCCAAGTCAATCAAAATTTCAAGGACTTGGATAGCACTCTTCGATACCTTGGTACCGGGACCGAATACGGCGATAGCACCCGCGTCGAACAGGAATTGATAGTCTTGGTGAGGAATTACACCACCCACGTAAACGAGGATGTCTTCACGTCCCAATTTCTTCAATTCGGCGA
>OGKG01002064.1_pt1 | contig 22046 bp, 13 predicted proteins | sample 1572201 | NCBI WGS metagenome assembly OGKG01 (sample SAMEA2582146, study PRJEB24529) | metagenome | biome: Human gut stool | place: China | collected 2011 | reverse complement strand
ACATTTTTTAATTTATTGAATATCAAATCGAGTAAACCAATTTCAGGAAACTACATCTTTTCAAGGTATGATTTGTCATGATTATTCTATCCTGAGAATTCGGGTGTTTTCGTTAAATACCGTGAAAAATAAAACTTTGTCACGCTAGTCTTGGTTATTTTCCGGAATATGTCTAATTTTAAAACATCGTAATACCACCATCTTCGGATATCAATGACGAATTATGGTCTGGTTTTTGCAAGTTTGAATATTGAATTAAAGGAATAACCTCATGGGAAATAGTGTAAGATATAGTGTAAAGACCGCTTGGCGAACAGTTGGGGCGTGTCTGTTATTGGGTTGTCTCGTGTCGTGTGGCAGCTACAAAGTATTGGATATTGATGTGTTGAAACCGGGGGGAATTAATCTGGGGAGTGGTGATGCACAGGTAATGTTTATAGACCGGAAGATTGTTCACGTGTCGGATTCTCTCTCGGCACAGCAATTATATACTTCTTTGCGGTTGAGGCGGGATAATCTGGTGAATTGCTTCTATGACGGGCTTCGGGACGGGTTGCGTAACGGGTTGCGTCCCGTGTTGTTGGTAAGAGGGTTAGGGTTGACGCCGTTATACGTGCCTGATGGTTTCGAACCGGAGCCTGTAACTCCGGAAGAAATTCGGGCGTTGGGGAAAAATTCCCGGTTGACGCACGTGCTTGCCGTGGAATATTGTAAATTTAATCTTGATTTTTCAGGTCGTTTGCTATTGGATGATAATATACTCGTTCGTTTGTATGATGCTAACGGACAAGTGGTGGATTCGATGAATAGCAAGAAAATGGAAGTGAAGCATAGCGTGTACGAGGGAGAGGATGATTACGCCACGATTTGTAACTTCTTCTATGACAAGGGATGGAGTTATGCCGAGCGACTGACTCCTATGTGGACACCGGAGAAACGCCGGATATACACGGGCAATCGTTTGTTAAGTTTGGGGTATCAGTTATTCCAAGAAGAGAACATACCGGAGGCACGCCGGATATGGGAGGCGGCGTTGGCGTTGAAACCGAACGTGGCGGCACAAGCCGCGGTCAATCTTGCTTGGCTTTACGAGAAAGACGGGAATTTTTCCGGGGCAAAGGCCTTGTTGGAAGCTGCAGCAAAGACGTTGCAGAAAGCTAACGTTGATAATAAATTGTCCGTGTATATCATGGATTATATCGCAACTCTCGACAAGCGGATAAAAGATGAAACTAAAATAATGGAACAGATATAAACGAATTTAAAGCATGGAAAATTTCAATTATTACAATCCGGTAAAAATACTTTTCGGGAAAGGAAAGATTGCTGAAATCGGGAAATGGATTCCCCGTGGAATGAAGATCATGATGACCTACGGCGGTGGGAGTATCAAGAAAAACGGGGTATACGCTCAGGTTATGGATGCCCTGCAAGGATTTGATATCGTGGAATTCCCCGGGATAGAACCGAACCCGCATTACGAGACGCTGATGCGTGCCGTGGAGTTGGCAAAACGGGAGAACGTGGGCTTTCTGCTTCCGGTGGGTGGTGGTTCCGTGATTGACGGGACGAAATTCATTGCTGCCGCGATATGCTTCGAGGGCAACGAACCGTGGGATATTGTTGCCAAGGGAGCAAAGATCAACGCGGCACTTCCTATCGGGACAGTGTTGACGTTACCCGCCACGGGGTCGGAAATGAATTGCGGGGGCGTGATTACCCGCGAATCCACGAAAGAAAAGCTGGCGTTTCGTTCACAACACGTGTTCCCGAAGTTCTCCGTGCTTGATCCGACGGTGACGTATTCACTGCCGACGCGTCAAGTGGCTAATGGTATCGTGGATACTTTCGTGCACGTGATGGAACAGTACTATACTTTCACGGAACATGCCGAGATACAAGACCGTTTCTCCGAATCTATTCTGAAGACTTTGATCGAGATCGGACCTCGTTTGATTCAGGATGAAACGCCGAATTATGACGATCGGGCAAATTTCATGTGGGCTGCCACTATGGGGCTAAACGGGTTGATCGCTTGCGGTGTAACCGAGGATTGGTCCACTCACCATATAGGTCATGAACTGACCGCGTTCAACGGGTTGGATCACGGGATTACTCTGGCAATCGTTTTGCCGGGAGTAATGAGCGCCACGAAGATGAAACGTCGGGAAAAACTGTTGCAATATGCCTCACGGGTGTGGAATATTGACCCAACTCAACCCGATGCCTGTGATCAAGCTATCGCTCGCACGGAACAATTTTTCAATGAATTGGGAGTGAAAACCCGTTTATCCGATTACGGCGTGGGAATCGACACTATTGACCGTATCGAGAAACGTTTCCGTGACCGGGGGATGTTTGCCTTGGGCGGCATTGACGACGTGAACGTGGATAACGTGAGGGCGATATTGACGTCAAGACTCTAATTAATTGAAAGTTGAAAATGGAAAATTGAAAATGATATATTCCCGGACGTGAGGACTATTATTTTACAGTTTTCCATTTTCAATTTTGTATCATAAATTGAAGTTGAAAATATAGGAATACCTTTCATTTTCAATTTTCAATTTTCAATTTTCAATTGTATGTTGCAAGTTTATCGGGCTTCCGCGGGTGCGGGAAAGACTTTTGCTTTGACGATGGAATACTTCAAGATCGTTTTTAACTCCCCGTTGGAGTACAAAAACGTTCTGGCGGTTACGTTCACGAATAAGGCGACGGAAGAGATGAAATCCCGTATCGTGAGAGAGTTGAATAAGTTGGCGGAAGGGCAGAAGAGCGATTACCGGGAGGATTTGAAGCGATCGTTGCGGTTGTCGGATGAACAGGTGAAAGCCCGCGCGGAAGTGTTGCGTACGCTGCTCCTGCATGATTACGGGCGGCTCGCGGTAACGACGATCGATCGTTTTTTCCAGCGTGTGATCAAGGCTTTTACCCGGGAACTCGGTATATTCCCCGGTTATAACGTGGAGTTGGACAGTGATTACGTTTTGCAGCGTGCTGTCGATCAAGTGATGCAGCGTATGAACAAGGACAGGGAGTTGGGGGCGTGGATTACCGAGTTGATGAATGATAGCGTGGAGGATGCCCGTTTGTGGAGCGTGAAGTCAAAAATTGCCGAGTTGGGAAAAGAACTTTTCGGCGAGAGTTATATGCTTTTCGATAAGGATGTACAAGAGCGTTTTAGTGACCGGGATTTCTTGAAAATATACAAGCGTTTCCTGCAAGGTATTATTACCGGGTTCGAGAAACGTTTGCAAGAATACGGGCGAATAGGGTGCGTGTTTATGGAAGAGCAGGGACTGCATGTCGAGGATTTCAAGGGAGGCAAACGTTCGGCGGTCACTCTCTTTTATAAATTGAAGGATAAAAATCTGGATGGCATCACGGCTACTATCCGTAAAGCAGTTGATAATCTTGACGAATGGGTGACCAAAAGCATGGATGCCGCCAGTCGTGCCCGCGTGGAGGATGCTTACACGACGTTGAACACGTGGTTGCGGGAGAGCGTGGAGTTTTATGACGAGCATCTCCGGGATTACGTGTCGGCTCGTTTGTTGTCGGGTAACCTTTATCAATTGGGAATATTGAATGATTTATACGGGGAAGTCCGGGATTATTGTGACGAGAAAGGGCTTATGTTGTTGAGCGACACAACCCGTTTACTCAATACTCTGATCGCGGGTAACGATACTTCTTTCCTGTTCGAGAAGACGGGAAACTTCTACAAGCACGTGATGATTGACGAGTTTCAAGATACTTCCACTATGCAGTGGGCGAATTTCCGTCCACTAATCGTGAACACGCTTGCCGAGGGCGGACGGGCGATGCTTGTGGGCGACGTGAAACAGAGTATCTACCGTTGGCGCAACGGGGATTGGCGCTTGTTGGCGGAGGGCGTGGAACGTGATTTTACGGCTTTCGGGACTGATAATATCGTGTTGGGGCATAATTGGCGAAGTAGCCGGGAGATCGTGGAGTTTAACAATCGTTTTTTCGTGCAGGCGGCGGGGCAATTGAAGGAGTTGTATGACGCGGAGTGCGGGGAGGATAATGTTTATTCCCGCTCGATCGCGGAGGCATATAATAAACCGGAACAGTTGGTTAGCCGTCCCGGTAACGGGTACGTGGAAATTCGTTTCGGCGAAGAGAAGCAGGAGGAGGGAAGTGATACAGTTATTATGGAAGAGGTCGTGGCTATTGTCAATGATACCGTGCGTCGCGGCGGTCACCTGAAAGATTGTGTTATCTTGGTCCGTAACGGCAAGGAGGGGGCTTTTGCCGCCGATTACCTGATAGAATATAATAAACGGGAGGGAATACCTTTTCCCGTGACTTTTATTTCCAACGATTCGTTGTACGTGTCATCGTCGCCTTACGTGGAGTTGATTATCAACGTGCTGCGTTATATGGTGGAGCCGTATGATGCTGTAAACCGTACAGTGTTGCTTTACAATTACCGTACATTCGTGAAAGGGGAGAACACGGCGGAAGACGACGAACTTTTCAAGGCGGGCGGACAGGCGGAGAGTTTTCTCGACACGCTTGATATACCGTTTCTGCGTGAACCGGAACGATTGGTTTCGGGTTCCCTGTTCGAGATCACGGAAGAGATTATCGAGGCTTTCGGGTTGAAGAACCGTACGGAAGAGCTGCCTTATCTGATCGCTTTTCAAGATATCCTGTTTGAATATGAACGGAATAACACGAATAGTTTGCCGGTGTTCCTTGAATGGTGGGAGAAAGAGAAAGATAAAAAGGTGTTATCCACTTCCGAGGAAACGGATGCCGTGCGAATACTCACGATACATAAATCCAAGGGGTTGGAATTTAAGTCGGTTATTATTCCCTTCTGCGCGTGGGATCTCGATGATACCCGCCACGGGCGACGGATATGGTGTCGCAATCGGGAGGAGGGATTCCGGGATTTGGAATATGCCCCGTTAAATTACTCTCCCAAGTTGGCGGACAGTCATTTTAGGGAGGATTACATGGAAGAGCACATGAAAGCATACGTCGATAACTTGAATTTGCTTTACGTGGCTCTGACACGGGCGGAGAGGGAATTGTACGTGTTGCCTTACGCGCCAAAGATCAGTAAAGAGGGTAAACCTTCGGATATCGGGGCATTTCTTTATCAAGTGTTGGAACAACTTGCCCTGCCGGAATGGGACGGTGAGAATTTGTGTTTGCGCATCGGGCGGCAAGAAGTGATTCCTGTTTCGGGGAAAGTGAATGACGATAATACATTGAGTTTGTCGGAATACCCGATATATAATTTGAATGGTCGGGTAAGCGTGCGCTACAAGTACGAGGACTATACCGATCCGGAAAATATAAAAACTTCAGCAGTAGACGAGGGGAAGATGTTGCACGAGATTTTCCGGCGTATCGAAACCGTGAATGATATTGATCGGGCTGTCGGTGATATGTACCGTGCAGGATTGATAAATAACGATGAACGGGCGGTGTACCGGGAGCAGGTAGTCGGTTTCTTGAAAAACAACGTCCCTTCGGAATGGTTTGACGGTAAGTACAAGATTATCAACGAACGGGATATTCTTTTTAAAGGGACTGGAAAAGCTCGTCCAGACCGGGTAATGACAGACGGCAGGAAAGCCGTTGTCGTGGATTACAAGTTCGGGCGGAAAGAGGAGAAATCCTATCTTCGTCAAGTTGGTTTTTACTGTAAGACATTACGCCAAATGGGATATACCGACGTGTCGGGATATATCTGGTATGTCACGTTGGACAAAATCGTGCCCGTGTATACCGAGAGTACACCTGTTCAGTTGCAGCTTTTTGATTGAATTTCTTTAAAACTTTGAATAAAAAAGTGGTCGGAATTTTTTCCGACCACTCGTGTTTTTTAGCCTTTTTTCTTTTATCTTCTATAATCAAGTCTTTTTTTACCGAGAGGGATGCTGCATCCGATGTAAGCGTTTGCACGGTTTGCATCGCCCGGGGCTTTCGTCATTAAATAGTCGGAACCGATGAAGATGGGACCTAATTTCAGACCGATACCCACGGTTTTGAATTCACTATGCAGGAATGAATAACTCAACGTGGCTCCGAACCAGTTTCTCGGACGATAGTTCGCCGAAACTGTTAATTCAGAATAAGAACTCGGGAGGGTGAATTGAGTGGAGGAGAGGACACCGAAACCGAGTTTGTTGTTCAGTAACGTGATCTCTGCACCGATGTTTAAGGTAGAACGGAGTGTCGTTTTACGGCTTTTGGCTTCACCTTCTTGGAATTGGATCAAATCGAGGTCGAAGATGTCCGTGTTACTTGTTACGTAATTTTGAATCTCATCAGGATTCATGTTTTCGAAATCCTCCGGATTATAGTTATCGGGATCAATATCGTTCATGAAATCGTTATAGGTGTGTTCACCTTCGGTTTTAGCTATCGTGGTATTCGATTTAGACCAGTTAATAAAACCCAAGTCAAGAATAGCAGCTGAAACGGTCAGGTTATTTAATATCTTGTAGCTCGCTCCTAAATCAATGCCGAATCCGAAACCGGATATTCCCGGAGAATCGATATCAATATCATTGATGTAACCATGTTCCGAATCATATTCAAACTTCAGTCCTTTCATGGAAGTTTCCAATTTACCTTTGGTTCTAACTTTCCAATTCTGATAATCAGTATCCGCGTTAACGTATATTTCGTCAATTTTGGCATCGAGATTACCTACACCTACTAATACTTTAAAGCGTCCCCCGACACTCAATTTCTCTGTTATCGGGCGAGAGTATCCCAGACCAATTTCAGAGAAGACATCGGCATGCAGTTCCATGTTTTTGATATCATACATGTCACCAACGTCAAACTTATCGGCATTACGGGCAAATTCGAACATCGTTTTCGGGATAGAAGCACTGACAATCGCTCTCGCTCCCAGATTGACAGTCCAAAATCCTTTACCACTATAAAAACCGAAAGAAAGGATATCGGTCGTGAAATCAATGTTCATTGTATTTTTGCTATCCAAACGATTCATGAATTTGTCACTTTCGAGGAAGCCGTTTTTGTTTTCGATGATATCCACGAAGTCATCGATAGATAGTTTGTTCGAAGAAATGGATAATCCTAACGCTCCAATGGCCGGAATATTGAAATATCCTCTGGCGGGTTGTAAAGCCGGATTCATTTTTAACCTCGCCGGAACGTTGTCCATAAAATAGGAAGTGCGAAGCCCTTGAGCGTACCCGTTCGTGACCCCTAAAACTGTCAGCAAGCCCACCACACAAGCTGCTTTCAGCAATTTGAAACTTTTTTTCATAAATAAGTGTCCTTTTAAATATGCAATATTGATAATTTCCTCGTGCAAAATTGAGATTTTATTTTAGAATAGCAAAGGAATTTTATTACTTTTTTGTGACGTTTTAGAGGAAAAGGGGGATATTTGTTGTTTCATTATTTGGAAGTGAATATAAGAAACACTATCTTTGCACTCGCAAAACAGGAAATGTTTTGATGAACATTGCGGGATGGAGCAGTTGGTAGCTCGTTGGGCTCATAACCCAAAGGTCGTCTGTTCGAGTCAGGCTCCCGCTACAAGGAAAAGAGATTGAAAGTTCAATCTCTTTTTTTATTGTATTCAATAAAAAATCTCCCCCTGTAGAGGAGGAGATTCTCGGAACTGTATTTTGCTTCTATGTAGTTACATCGTGACTCCAATGATTCCTTTCATGGAACTTTCCAGAAAATCAATGATTTTCTGAATTTCCGGACCAATGGATATGGTTTCCTTGATTCTTATCAATGCGTTTTCAAGGCTGGTACTACATTGGTATATCTGGCGATACGCTTTCGCGATATCGTCGATGGTGTTTTCGTTCAACGCGTCCTCTTTACGCAGGATGGTTGCGTTTATCCCGTAATAGCTGATCGGGTTATGTGCTGCCACGATATAAGGGGGCACATCTTTATTTGCCCGACAACCGTCTTTGATGAAAGCCCATGTCCCGACACGGCATCCGTGTTTCACGATCACGCCGCTACCGAGAATGACACAATCTTCAATGACACAGTTCCCGGCGGTTTTTGCCCCGTTGCCGATAACACAAGTATTTCCCAAATGAGTGTCATGTGCCAGATGGACACCTTCCAGAAGGAAATTGCCATCTCCAATGATGGTGCAATCCGTGGTGTTCGTTCCCCGGTTGATGATAACTTTTTCACGGATGGTATTGTTGTTACCGATTCGCAGGATCGTGTCATCACCCTTGAATTTGAAATCCTGTGGAGTGGCACCGATAATGGCTCCATGATAAATCGTGTTGTTTTCACCCATGCGGGTGCCGCTTAGCACGCTGGCATAAGGCATAATCGTGCAATTGTCACCGATCTCTACATTATTATCAATGTAGGCGAAAGGATGAACGGTCACGTTCTTTCCTATTTTCGCGTTTGGATCAACATAAGCTAATGGACTAATCATATCTGTATGTTTTTGAGGTTTATTCTGTTCGTCCGCCACCTAACGCGTGGTACAAATTCACGACAGCCTGCATGCGCTGGAATTCATCGGATATTCCCGATAGTTGAGCGCTTAGCAGGGATTGTTGAGCTGTTAATACTTCCAAGTAAGTGGACGTCCCTAAAGTTAGTAATTCTTGCGTGTAATCGACAGATTTTTCCAAAGAAAATATTTGTTTTTCCCGTTGGATGATTTTGTCCTGTGCCGTCTGGTATTGAGTGAGGGCGTTACTAACTTCGCTTCCGGCGTTCAACAGACTTTGTTCGAAATTGATCATGGCCTCTTCCTGTTGTGCTTTGGCAATCCTCAACCGTGCGGTGAGGGCTCCTTTATTAAAAATCGGTTGCGCGAGGGTCCCCACTGCCGTGGCGATCATCTTACCGGGATTAACGATGCCCATTCCGGAATTGTTTGTCCATCCCAGAGTTCCGTTGATCGTTAATTGCGGGTAGAAAGACGCCCGAGCTTGATTCGTGTTATAGAAAGTGGAAGCGAGAGCCATTTCCGCCGCTTTCACGTCTGGGCGGTTTGATAATAATTGAACCGGAACGCCCGCGTTCAGCAAGGTAGGCAGATTCTGGTCTTCCAACTTGCCTCTTTCTATTCTTTGAGGGGCTTGTTTCAACAAGAGGGACAACGAGTTTTCCGTTTCCCGGATGCTTTGCTTTAAATCGGGGATAGAGGCGGCAATCATGTAACTGTTCGCTTCGCTTTGTGCTATCGCGGCTTCGTTTACCATGCCGGCTTCTTTCATGGCTTTCATGGTCTCCACGCTTTTTTGCCAAAGTAATGCGGTTTCTTCAGTGATAGCCAGTTGTTTATCCAGCATTAACAACGTGTAATAAGCATTAGCGATAGCGGAAATAACTTGTGTCTGAACCGCTTGTTTATACGCTTCACTTTGTAGTAACGTGACTTTAGCACCTCGTTTGGCATTTAATAATCTTCCGAACAGGTCTATTTCCCAACTGGAAACTACCGGTAGGGTATAGGTTTGTGAGGCTTTCGCTTTATCAAAACTGCTCACCGTTCCTTGGGGAGATAATCCCAAGGAAGGTAAGTATGCCAGACGGGAGGACATTAAGCCTGCCTCTGCTTCTTTCACTTTCAGCACGGCTGTCTGGAGATCGCTGTTTTGTTCCAGACCTAACCGGATCAATTGTTGTAATTGAGGGTCCGTGAACACTTCTTCCCACGGTAGATTACCCATGTTTGTCGTGTCGGAAGCCAAGGTGTCCGTCACGGAAACGGGATCGCGATACAAGCCTTGAACATCTACTTCAGGACGATTGTATTGCTTGTAAACGTTACAGCTACTTAGCAAGGCTCCCGCGCAGAGGGCGTATATTGTAACTTTTTTCATTGTTCTTTATTTTGTGTATTGTTCAATTTCAGATTCCAGTTCGGAGTTATCCGTGTCATGCCATTCGATCGGTTTGATCTTTTCCTGCAAGTATTGGAATGCCACGAATAATGCCGGTACTATGAATATCTGACAAATCATACCGATAAACATACCACCGATGGCTCCCGTACCCAAGGTACTGTTTCCGTTGGCACCTACACCGCTGGCAAACATCAACGGCAACAATCCGATAACCAAAGCCAATGAGGTCATCAAAATCGGTCGAAGACGGGCAGACGCACCCAACACGGCAGCGGAGACGATACTCATGCCGGATTGCCGGCGTTCCAAGGCGAACTCGGTAATCAAAATGGCGTTCTTTGCCAACAACCCGATCAACATGATCAATGATATCTGCAAATAGATATTGTTTTCGACACCCATGAATTTAGCGAATATAAAGCTACCCATCAACCCGAACGGTATGGACAGGATAACTACCCAAGGTAATATGTAACTTTCATATTGTGCACTCAATAACAGGTAAACGAATACCAGACAGAGCAGGAAGATCATGGCTGTCGTACCGCTGCTGGAATTTTGTTCTTCACGGGTCATGCCGGAATACTCGAAACCATATCCCGTGGGCAAGGTTTCTGCGGCGACTTCCTGTATAGCTTGAATGGCTTGTCCGGAACTGTATCCGTCGGCAGGAGAGCCATTCACGCTCATGGCGGTAAACATGTTGAAACGCTTGATGTTGTCCGGGCCGTATATTTTCCGTAAGGTAATAAACTGTGTGATAGGAGCCATTTCGTTTCCGTTTCTGACCATGATTTGGTTAAGTGTTTCGGGATTGACCCTAAAATTGGCATCAGCCTGTATCATTACCCGGTATAGTTTACCGAAACGATTGAAGTTGGAGGCGTACATACCACCGTAGTATCCTTGTAACGTGGTTAGTAACATATTCGGGGTTAGTCCCGCTTCTTTACATTTGGCCACGTCGATGTCTACCATATACTGGGGATAGTTCGGGTTAAAGGAGGTTCGTGCGGTGGCTATTTCCGGACGTTCATTCAATTTTTCGAGGAAGTTTTGTGCCACGCTATAAAAGTCGTCCAGACTACCTCCGGTTTTATCCTGCAGGTTGAACTCGAAACCGTTCGTGATACTGTAACCCGGAATCATGGGAGGTGCGAATAGAAGTACCCGTGCATCCTTTATCAAATCTTGCGTTTGCATGTAGAGTTGTCCGATAATACTATTAATATCTTCGCCTTTACCGCGCTCGTCCCAAGGTTTCAACCGACATATAAATGTTCCGTAGGAACTACCTTGCCCGGCAATGAAGCTATAACCGGCAACCTCCGTACGTCCGGCTACAGCCGGGTTGCTTGCAATCAAACTGTCCACTTGAGCCAGTGCTGCCCGTGTTCTTTCCAAAGAAGTGGCAGGAGGGAGGTCTACAATAGCAAAGAAGGTTCCGGTATCTTCGTTAGGTACTAAACCTGATGGTGTAGACCTCATCAAGAGAACCAATATAACAATACTTACGGCAACACTTATAAAGCTGATAACCTTGTGGTTGATAAAGAAATTGACACCTTTTTTGTATTTCTCGAGAGTTACGTCGTAAGCGGTATTGAATGCTGCATGGAAACGATTGATCAATCCTTTTTTATGCCCTTGTTTATTTTTATCATGCGGTTTCAGAAATATGGCACACAAGGCAGGACTCAATGTTAGCGCGTTGATTGCCGATAAACCGATAGCAACAGCCATGGTCAGACCGAACTGACGATAAAAGGTTCCGGAAGTACCTGTCATGAAACTCACCGGGATAAACACGGCCATCATCACGAGGGTAATGGATACGATAGCACCGGAGATTTCACTCATGGCATCGATAGAAGCTTTAAGAGGTGATTTATACCCTTGGTCGAGCTTGGCATGTACCGCTTCAACGACGACGATAGCATCATCGACGACTATGGCGATGGCCAACACGAGTGCGCAAAGAGTCAGCAAGTTCATACTGAACCCGATCAATTGTAACACGAAGAACGTACCGATTAACGCCACGGGTATCGCTATGGCAGGGATTAACGTGGAACGGAAGTCCTGCAAGAAAATGAATACAACGAGGAATACCAAGATGAATGCTTCGATCAAGGTTTTCAGCACTTCGTGGATGGAGGCAAACAGGAAATCATTCGCGTTCAACAGAATACTGTATTCCACTCCCGGGGGAAAATCCTTGGAGGTTTCTTTTAGCAAATCTTCTATATTATTGATAATTTCCGTGGCGTTTGAACCTGCGGTCTGGAAAATCATACCCGTCACTCCCGGATGCCCGTTTGAACGGGTGGCAAAGCCATAACTCAAACCTCCCAATTCGATGCGGGCTATATCCTTCAATCGAAGAATTTCTCCGTCGGCGGTGGCACGAACTACGATATCTTCAAATTCTTCAGCCGTTTGGAGACGTCCTTTGTATTTCATGATATACTGGAAAGATTGATCTCCATTTTCCCCGAACTGCCCCGGGGCTGCTTCGATGTTCTGTTCCGCAAGGGCAACCGTTACATCCGAGGGCATTAGTTTATATTGAGCCATTACATCCGGCTTTAACCAGATACGCATAGAGTAATCGGCACCCAATACCATGGCATCGCCCACACCGGGAACACGCTGTATCTGGGGAATAATGTTAATCTTCACGTAGTTCTGTAAAAAGGTTTCGTCGAATTTATCATCCGTGCTGAAGACCGTAAAACCCAGCAACATACTCGTTTGTCGCTTGCTCGTGATTACCCCGACCTGAGTAACCTCAGCAGGTAGGAAGCCTTGGGCTTTGGCTACACGGTTCTGCACGTTCACGGCGGCCATGTCAGGGTCTGTACCTTGTTTGAAATATACGTCAATAGTAGCTTCTCCGGTGTTGGTGGCGGTAGATGTCATGTACATCATGTTCTCGACACCATTGATTTGTTCTTCCAACGGGGCTATAACGCTATTCAGTACCGTTTGAGCGTTCGCTCCCGTGTAGCTGGTACTTACTTGTATAGTGGGGGGAGCGATATCCGGGTATTGGGTTACGGGAATGGATACCAACCCCAGTATACCCAAGATCACGATGATAATGGATATAACCGTAGAGAGTACGGGACGTTTTATAAATGTATCTAATTTCATAATTTCTCATTCATTTTAGTGCGTGGTTCTAGTGCTTGGAGCCTTGTTGGGCGATAACCTGCTGACGTTTAGCGGTGGCCTCTGCCACGGTAATGGGTTTTACGCTCATTCCGTCTCTCACGGTCGTTCCGACTCCTTCTACCACGATACGGTCTCCCGTGTTAAGCCCCGAGGTTACCACGTAAGTTTTTCCGTCGTTCACGGGAAGGATTTTTATCTCTGTCATTTTCACGATAGAACTGTCGTTTACCATGAACACGAATTTCTTGTCTTGTATTTCCATGGTTGCTTTTTGGGGAATAATAATGGCCTTGTCATCTTCTTCGGGTAACAAAATTACTCCAGACCCTCCGCTACGCAATATGCCGTTCGGGTTCGGGAAAGTAGCTCGCACGCTGGCTGCTCCGGTTGTCTGGTCGATAACTCCGCTTAAAGTTTCGATTTTACCCTTTTCATTGTAAATAGAACCGTCGACCAATTGAAGTTCCACTGCCGGCATTTGATTCAAGACGCCTTGGGTTGCCCCGTTGCTTTCACGCGTCAATTTGAGAATATCTTTTTCATTCATGGAGAAGTAGACATACATTTCCGAGTTGTCGGAAACCGTTGTCAAGGCTGTAACAGAACTTGGGCTTACAAGACTTCCCACGCGGAAAGGTATTTTCCCGACAACCCCGTTAGAAGGACTCGTCACGTTCGTGTAAGAGAGGTTTTTCTCCGCGTTGATTAATTGAGCCTCCGTTTGGGCTAGGGCAGCTTTTTGTGAGGCGAGCGTGTTGTTCGCCATTTGCAGTTCGTACAAGCTGATAATATTTTTCTCTGCCAGTTTCTCTTTGTTTTTCGCTGTTAATTCCGCGGTTGCCACGTTTGCCTTGGCCACGTTTACTGCCGCACGAGCTACATTGACAGCTTCTTCGTATTGAACGGGGTCAATGACAAACAGGGTTTGCCCTTTTTTCACTACCGCTCCTTCATCCACGCATAATTTCGTGATGAATCCACTCACGTTCGGACGAATTTCCACGTCTTGACGTCCTTTGATTGTTGCCGGATAAGCGTTGTTCAACTTAGACACGCTTGTTTCAATGGTCATTACGGCGTATTCCGGAGCTCCGGCTTGTTGACCTTGCTGTTGACCTCCACAAGCAAAAAGGGTTATCCCCAACGCGATTCCAAAGAATCGTTGAGATAAAGTAATCATTGACTTTTGCATTTTCATATACTGTCTTTATTTAATTATATCCAATCTTGTATATATTTTGCGTTAATAGGCAAACGCCGTACCAAATTGATGTGATAAAAAATTATTTTTTTGCTCTTTTTGCGAAAAAGGCCTGCAGAAGAGGGCAGTTAAATATTTTTACACGTTGATGATACGTGATAACATAAAATCGGGTTCGGGAAATTTAAACTTGATAGAGAATTATTATATTTGTAAATATTTTATATGGAAACGTGATGATGAACTTGATAAGAATAACAGAACCCGGGGATGTCCAGTTACAAAGATTGATACCGCTTTACGAGGAGGCTTTCCCGGAAAACGAGAGAAGGGATATCAAGCAATTGCAACGCTTGATTCTTGAAAAACCGGAGATGCATTTCAACGCGATAGAGTGTGACGATACGCTGGCAGGATTGTTTATTTATTGGGACTTGCATGATTTTTATTACATGGAGCATCTTGCCGTGTTTAGCCAAATGCGTAACCTGAAAGTCGGACAGCAGGTGCTGGATTATATCGCGGAACATTTGAGCGGTTTACGTTTGCTTGAAGTGGAACCCACCACGGATGAAATGACCACCCGTCGGGTGAAATATTACGAGCGAAATGGTTACGAGATACTGGATAAATCTTATATACAGCCGTCATACCGGGATAAGCGTGATGCCGGTAATTTATGGATCATGGGGAATCACCGGACAGAGCGTTTGCAGGAATTTATCGAACGGATAAAACAGGTGATTTATAGGGACAATTATAGATGATATCAGTTAGGGTGATGTAAAACGGTGTTTAAAAGAGTATTTGTAGCTATTACATTAATAATCAAATGAAAATGAAATAGTATGAATTAATAGTCGGATTATGAAAAGAGTACTTGTCTTCGTTTTTCTTTTAGCGTGTATTCATGTAAGTGCCCAAATAACAAAAGTTGGGGATTGTAAAGTATCTCCCGATGGTAAAATGATAGCTTTTATATGTTATATGGGAATGCAACAAGATATTTTTCTTTATAGTTTACAGCGGGATACTTTAATTCAATTAACACATTCGGCGAATTTGGATTTTGATGCACAATATAAAAAATCGTTGAATTGGCTAGATGAGCATCGGATTTTATTTTTATCAAAACATAACGGCTTGGTACAGCAGTATATATTGGATATTTTAACAAATACATTAAAGACAAACGGTTCATCGGCTTCTCATGAGTATTGGTTGAAGTATTCGGGGGTGAATGACGAGGTGTATTATATTTCATCACGTAGAGGTAGTCAACCGGCTGTGTTTAGAAAAAAAATGAATGCCGAGAAAGAAATGAAAGTTTCGAAAGGTAATATTAATTGTATTCTAAGTTCTATATCTCCCAATGGAGAATATTTGACGTACAAGGAGATGCCATTGGGGAAAACGGTTTTAGTATCCTTGAAAGACAATAAAATTATCAAATCAAAACTGCCTGCGAAAAATACGAATGTGCTTGCTTGGGCTCCGTCCTCGGAAGAGTTCATATATACGCATGGAACTTTCGTGGATGATGATGTCGTTAAGATTGAGCTGGTGCTTTATAATATAGTCACTCAAATTAGTGAAACTATTGTAAAAGATGCAGATTACATATCGGGATGTATATGGGCTCCATCTAAAGATAAGTATTTATATACTTTATTGAAGAAGTCTTATTTAGTCGATCATAAATCCAAGGAAACAAAAGAATATGACGTTTTTGGATCCCCAAAAATTTGGTTGCGGGATGAGAAGTCTATTTTGTTTGTTCAGGATGCGAGAGCCTATATTTTTAATTTATCAGATAAAAGTATCAAGCGAATAATAAATTAAGTTGATGAGGATTAATGTATTTTTATTTTAAGAAGAGGATTAATTTGTTTTTATAAAGTGTATGTAGATTTCATTAGGAACGACTTCTATAAAACCATATTGTTCTTCGGTATTGGTGGTATTGTGTTCATAATCAGAACCGAATAATTCAAACGAATTTACCGTAAAAAAACGATATAGTTGATATTTATTTGCTATTTGTTGCTGAAGCTCCGGATAAATATGAATCCCAAGAGCGAGAATTTTATGGAGTTTATTATCTCTAAATTCGGTAAAGCAGGTACTGTTTTGATAAGAGCACATATGGAGGAGTTTGTTTTTATGGATGAAAGAAGCGACAGGTACTGGATTATCCCAATAGAATAATGTGTTCATCCCTTGTCGGGAGTTCGTTTCATTCATATTATAGCTTTGTTCATTCCTATTTGTATCAGATAATAACATTTTTCGGGGATTCGGTATTTCAATAACAGCGGAGGCACCATTGCCATGTGGCATGAAATAAGTTATGTAATATTTGCCATTCATTTTGTTGACGATTGTGGTATAATTTGTCCAGCCTTCATATCTCAATCCTGTGGCTTTATCTCGAAAAAATACAGTACCACCGAATTCTCCACTAACACTCGTCGTAACCCGATAATCTTTATCTTCATAGATTGGGAATGTAAATGGTTTTACTAACTCCCATTTAAAATTATTCTGGTTAAATAATAACATTGTTTTATAGAATTCATTTATGGCTATAATGCTTTCATTTTGTACGTGTAACTTGACGTTATGAGTGAAATGTTCGGGAGCTATTGATTGATGAATAATATTAAAATTAGAATCTGTTATAACAATGTAGGGTTCATCATTTGCTCTGTAATTGTATTTTGCAGATAGAAAATAATAATTTCCAGCATATTTAACAATAGACTCTATGCGACCTTTTATATCTAATTCTAATGTGTCTATCTTGATTGATACATGGGGAGTATTGATTTGATAAATCTGTTTTTGAGCCGGAATATCCCGGCATCCATTACAGATAACAATAGCTATTATAAAAGCGGACAAAACTCTCATAAGTATACATTATAGGTTATCTTGTAAAAGTAAGGAAAATGAATTAGAAATAAAAGAAAAGGGATCGAGAAATCGATCCTTTCTTTGTAGCGGGAGCCTGACTCGAACAGACGACCTTTGGGTTATGAGCCCAACGAGCTACCAACTGCTCCATCCCGCAATGTTAGTCAAAACTATTACCGTTTTGCGTGTGCAAAGATAGTATGTTTTTATTATACATGCAAGTGTTTCTGCTTTTTTTTAGAATAAATAAAATTAAAAGGGAGGAATGAGGTATAAAAAAAGGAATAGTTCAAACTATTCCTTTTGATATTGAGTGGGTTGTGGGTTATTTGCCCAACATTTCGCAAATCTCGTTGAACACGTATTCTCCTGTGAACCCGAATTTCTCGTCGAGTACTTTCGCGGGTGCGGAATACCCGAAGTGATTTACACCGTGGATACGACCGTTGCAACCGACCAATCCTTCCAGTGTAACGGATAATCCTGCTGTCAAGCCGAATTTAGGTTTGTCAGCGGGGATTACTTGTTCTTGGTACGATTTATCCTGATGACGGAACAATCCTTCCGAAATCACGGATACGACACGTGAAGTAATACCCTTGCGCTCTTGGAGTAGTTTTGCACCCTCGACCAAAGTAGAAACTTCAGAACCGGAAGCGATTAGTACCACGTCGGGGTTCTCGGCAGTCGCACATACCACGTAAGCACCTTTCTCGGCTTGTAAAGCCTCATCGTAACGGTCTTTCCCCGGGAGATCGGTAATATTCTGACGGGAAAGAATCAACGCGGTAGGAGTGGAGGTGTTTTCCATGGCCATTTTCCATGCAACAGAGGTTTCGGCAGCGTCAGCCGGGCGTAATGCCAACAAACTCATTTTACCGGAATGGTTATCCATTTTCTCCATCAAGCGCAATTGTGCTTCATGCTCTATCGGTTGATGTGTCGGTCCGTCTTCTCCCACGCGGAAGGCATCGTGCGACCACACGTATTTTACCGGTAATTCCATTAACGCGGCAAGACGTACAGCCGGTTTCATGTAATCGGAGAACACGAAGAAAGTTCCGCAAGCCACGTGTATCCCGCCGTGGAGGGCGATACCGTTGCAAATAACAGCCATCGTCAACTCGGCAACACCCGCTTGGAAGAAGGCGCCGCTGAAATCACCTTTCACGAGGTCACGTGCACCACCCTTGATAAACCCGTCCGTCTTGTCCGAGTTGCTCAAGTCGGCAGATGATACGATCATGTTTTCCACCTGTTGAGCCAATGCTACCAGTACATCTGCTGATGCGGCACGAGTGGCGATATTGGGTTTGTGTTGAATAGCCTTGTAATCAATCTCGGGAGCCGCACCGGATAAGAATTTATGCAATTTAGCTGCCAGTTCCGGGTTTGCTTTTTCCCATGCAGCCTGTTCCGCTTTCTTTGCTTTCGCGTAAGCCCTTTTCTCGTCAAGTACTTTAGCGTAGAACTCGGCTACTTCCGGGAATATCACGAATGGATTTTGAGGATCACCGCCCAAGTTCTCGATTGTCTTTTCGATAGAAGCTCCTGCGCCCGTTAAAGGTTGTCCGTGGGTGGATACTTTATCGGAGAAATCTTCCCCGTTAGGTCCCATGGCGCCTTTACCCATCAAGGTTTTACCGATAATCAGCGTGGGACGCTCTTTTTCTTCATTAGCGGCTTTCAGTGCGGCTATAATTTCCCCGGCGTTGTTCCCGTTAATCGTGAGCACGTTCCAGCCCCAAGCCTTGTATTTGGCGGCAGTATCCTCGCAAGTCACTTCGTTCACGCGGGTGGATAATTGTACCTCGTTGGCGTCGTAGAACATGATCAAGTTGGACAATCCCAGCGTTCCGGCAATACGTCCGGCACCTTGAGATATCTCCTCTTGGATACCCCCGTCGGAGATAAACGCGTAAGTCTTGTGAGCCATCCATTCCCCGAAACGGGCAACCAGAAAACGCTCTGCAATAGCGGCACCTACAGCCATGGCATGACCTTGACCGAGAGGTCCGGAAGTATTCTCCACGCCTCGTTTGTGATCCACTTCCGGGTGACCGGGAGTCACGCTACCCCATTGACGGAAGTTTTTCAAATCTTCCATGCTGTACGTGCCGATCAGGCTTAACATGGAATACAACATCGGCGACATGTGTCCCGGGTCAAGGAAGAACCTGTCACGGTTTGCCCATGTCATATCATCCGGGTCGAAGTTTAAGAATTGAGAATACAACACGTTAATGTAATCAGCACCACCCATGGCTCCGCCCGGGTGACCCGATTTAGCTTTTTCAACCATAGAAGCTGAAAGAACGCGGATATTGTCCGCTGCTCGATTAAGGATTTTCTCCATGCCTGTATTTTTTTGATGATAATTTTTAATTTTCGGCAAAGGTATGTTTTTCACTTGGGAATTCAAAGTCTTATAGTTCATAAAGTTCATAAGGTTTGTAAGGTTTAAAAGGTTTATAGCCCCCCGCGGGACGCTTTGTCTACGGCAGCTTTTTTTGCCGATAAAATCACCCGTAATTCTTATAACTTTATGAACCTTATAAACTTTATGAACCTAACGTATTCCACTTCGTGTAAGGATTTTTGCTCAACATGGCATTGTAATATCTTTCGTCACCGGTAACTTCTTTGCCTAACCACGCGGGGCGTTCGAAATGCTCGCTTTCTTTTGCCAGTTCAATTTCCGCGAGTACCAATCCGGCGTTTGCCCCGTGAAATTCATCGACTTCGAAAAGATGATTCCCGTGGGGAACGAGATAGCGGGTTTTGTCGATGATTCCCGGTTCACAAAGTTGCAATAATTCTTTTGCTTCTTCCGCGGGGATTTCCTTTTCCCACTCGTATCGGCTGGCTCCGGATTCATTTCCGGCGCCTTTGACAGTAAGGTATCCTTTATTCCCTTTGAGTCTGACACGTACGGTACGCTCCGGAACCGAGGAGAGATACCCTTGCGTGATTCGGGTAGATTTTGACGCGTCGGTCTTGTAATCCCCTTTTACCAGAAACTTGCGTTCTATTTCTAATCCCATTTTATTCATTATTTAATAGAAAGATTCGGTGATTGCCAAATCGATAATCACCGAATCACGGAATTTATAAATTCTTATCCTTGTACATGTTTTCCCACCATGCGGGTTCGCCTTTCAGGTATTTGGCGAAATACGCCATGATAGTGTTACCCCAGATGATGCGTTGGTTGTAGTCTACCACGGCATGGTCGGCGTTTTTGATTAGCACCAACTCGGCATCTTTGCCCAAGAGTTTCAATGCCGTGTAGAACTGGATACTTTCGCCCGTGGGTACATTCACGTCGGCAGTACCGTGTAATAACAGGATAGGGGTATTTACTTTGTCCGCGTTGAACAGGGGGCTTTGGTCCACGTAGATATCCTTGCGGTTCCACGGGAAGGAATGTCCCGATGCATTTGTGCTGTAACTGTATCCCCAGTATCCTTCACCCCAGTAACTTGACACGGATGAAATGCCGGCGTGAGAGATGGCACAGGCGAAGATATCCGTGCGGGTCTGCAAATACATGGTCGTGAAACCACCGTAGGAAGCACCCATGCATCCGACCCGCTTGGAGTCCACGAAAGGATGTGCTTTCATGAAAGCTTTGGTGCAGGCGATGATTTCGTCAGCCGTGGTTTTACCCCAGTTGTTTTGGTGGCGCGCGGAAAATTCTTGCCCGAATCCGGTACTACCAGAGGGTTGCATCACGTAAACAACATAGCCATTCGCCGCGTACAGGTTGAAAGGCCATCTTCCGCCGAAAGTTCTTTCCACGGGGGATGTACCACCGTAATAATATACAATCATCGGGTATTTCTTGTTCGGGTCAAAATCGGCAGGCAGGTAGTAACGGCCGTCAATAGTGGTACCTTTCTTGTAGACGTAATCCCAGTCTTTCACTTGCCCGAATTCAATATTCTTGTATTGCTCGCCTTGCGGGTTAGCCCATTCCCGTGCTTTCAGGTCTGTCAGGTTCAGCGTGTAAACCCGTGTCGGGTAACTCGCGTCGGAAGCGGTATATACCGCGGTATTGCCGTCTTCTGCCAGACTGATTCTTTGCACGAGGTCACCCGGGCAATTTATTTTCGTTATCTTGCCGTCTTGCCCGTGGCGGAACAGGTGGACGTAGTCCGTGTCCTCGGCAACGATGTAAATATTACCGTCCTTGTGCCAAACGTAATTCGTCACGTTCGGGTTGAAATCTCTCGTGATAGGGGTTACCTCTTTGGTCTTCAAGTCGTAAATGAACAATTGGGTATCGTACCCGTTGACCATTTGTCCTTTGGCGATATTCACGCCGAGTTTGCCGAAAGCGTCGGCAGACCCACTGATTAACAATCGGGAATCGTCCGGCGAGAATGAACATTGTATATCTTGCAAACGGTTTTCCCAAAGCGTGTCCACCTCGAAAGTACGGGCATTCAGCATGTACACGGATTGTTTCCGGTAGGGATACTCGTTGTAGTCCGGTCTGCTCGTGCCAATCAGGATATAATCCCCGTCATGGCTGATATCCATCATAGAGGTCGTTTGGTTACCCCAAGTCACGCGGGTGTGTATGCCCGTGCCGAGGTCATATTTGCACAGGAAATAACGGTTACGGTAGTATGCCTGTCTATCCTCGATACCGTCTAATTTACGCAATTCCCACTCTTTTTCCGTGTAGTTTTCGGTTTTGTAATATACCAGATAGCTACGGTCGGGCGACCAGTTGTAGGAACTGATATTCCGGTCCGCCTTGAACAGGCGTTTTTGTTCCCGGGATTCGATATCATAAGTATAGAGGGAATTACCGTTTCCTTCTATACTTATGATATCGAAACCCGGGAACAAAAACGCCTGTTCAA
>OGKG01002063.1_pt1 | contig 22058 bp, 18 predicted proteins | sample 1572201 | NCBI WGS metagenome assembly OGKG01 (sample SAMEA2582146, study PRJEB24529) | metagenome | biome: Human gut stool | place: China | collected 2011 | reverse complement strand
GCCGAAGATAGTTGGCTGGAAACGGCCTGTGAAAATAGGTAGATGCCGGCTTCTCTTTTTATTATGGCCCGTTGGTCAAGCGGTTAAGACAGCGGCCTCTCACGCCGTTAACGTGGGTTCGATTCCCGCACGGGTCACCAAAAAATGCTCCCCAGCTTAGGCTGGGGAGTTTTTTTGGTGCTTCCGTGCGAGGAATCGAACAGGACGGCCGCCCGCAGGCGGCAAAAAACAATCCTGCGGATTGTTTTTTAGTCCGCGGGTGCTTTACTTTTTACGCACCACATTAGTCAAGCGATAGAATCCGTTGCAGCGACGGATTCTGTTTTTGTTTTTATGGGGGTTACAGAGCGATTGAGGCAATCGCTGGTTTTGCCGATGAAGCGGTAGTAGATTTCGATGCGCATCACCGTTTCACCGTCGATTATCTCTTTCTCGTGGACGATGATTTTCTCAATCAGCGTGTGAACCAGTTCCTCATCCAGTTCCGTAATGTCTGCATACGGGGCGACCAAATTGGTGAAATCCTGTATGCCCTGCGTTTTGGTGGTTGCTTCGGTGAGCAACGCTTGAATTTCTGTGGCGCGGGTTTTCAATTCTTTTGTTTCCGCTTCATACTTGGCAGATAGGGTTTGGTAGAGGTCATTCGAGAGCCGTCCGAACACGTTATCCTCGTAGATGCGCTGCACCAGCGTGGCCAGTTCGGACAGGCGGCGCTGGGCTGCGTCCAATTCTTTTTTCATGGCTTTCTGCTCGCTCAACTGCCCAGCCTGTGACAAGCCCATCAGATAGTCCGCATACGCATCGGCATCCTCGGCAGCCAGCATAGCGTGACGGCGGATGTCTGCCAGCACGATAGCATTGACCTGTTCCAGCGAAATATAGTGCGTGGTACACACCTTGCCGCCGTAACGCCGATTGGCGTTGCAACTGAATGTCCCCAACGACTTGCGGCGCTCGTCTTTTTTGCGGCTGCAAAACGCCATGCGCTTGCCGCACTCTCCACAGAACATGATTCCACGGAAAATGTTGTTCTCGCTGCGCTTTTTACCCGGCTGCTTGACCTTGATGCGCTCCTGTACCGTTCAGAAAGTCTCGGCATTCACCAGCGCTTCGTGCGTATCCTCCACAACGACCCAATCCTCTTCGGGTTTCCAAATCATCTTTTTTGACTTGAAATTTTGCGTGCCGGTGCGGAAATGCACCATATTCCCGATGTAGACTTGATTCATCAGAATGGCACGAACCGTGCTGTGATCCCACGCATACGGATAGGTCAGAACGATATCCGAGGCAAAGGTTCCAAACTTTTCATGCAGGTACGCCTGTGGGCGGAGAACCTGCTTTTCTCCCAGTTCCTTTGCAATGATGCTGCAGCTTTTGCCCGCAAGCGACATTTGGAAGATTTCCTTGACGACCCATGCGTACTGATTCGGAACGAGCTTGTGGCGGTCATTAGGGTCACGGTCATAGCCATACGGTGGATACGCACCCGTGTATTCCCCACGCAGTGCCTTTGCCTTGAATGCTGACTTGACCTTGCGGCTGATGTCCTTGGCATACCATTCGTTGATGATATTCTTGAACGGCGCAAACTCGTTATCCCCGGCAGCGGAATCTACGCCATCCGTGATGGCGATGAACCGCACCTTATTTTCCGGGAAGATAACTTCCGTGTAGCGTCCGACTTCCAGATAGTTGCGGCCAAGGCGCGACAGATCTTTTACAATAATTGTTCGCACCCGCCGCTGCTCGACCAGTTCCATCATTTCGGCAAATGCAGGGCGGTCAAAGTTTGTGCCGGAGTAGCCGTCGTCCATAAAGAACCGGCAATTCGTAAAGCCGTGTTCCTTAGCGTACTGCCCCAGAATGGCACGCAGGGAACGCCTCAAAATACGGAGAGTTCCGTAATCAGATGATTGGGTAACGAAAGATTTCCGCCTGCTTGCAGAAAGAATGACGCTTATTTGAATTTGAAAGAACCTTGAAAACCGAATCACAGTTAGGGGGTACGCGAATGGAGCGTTTAGACTTCTGCTCATTTGTGGCGACCCTGCGCAGATACATTTATGCGGATGCGCTGGGAAACCAATTAGACTTACTTTGTTTGCTGTTCGGCAGCTTTTTGCAGAGTACAGATGCCGAAGATTTCACCTTCGACAACGGACAGGTCTGCCGCTGGCTTAACGGCACAGCGCGGGTCAGCCCGAAGATCACATCCTTTTACCTTGCCGGTGAGAACCAAGAGAAACTGACACAGGACATGGAAACAAAAATACTTACCATTATGTCGGACCCCGCAATGGCAGCGCAGAGCGAGTGTGACTTGTTGATGCAGGATGTTTCCATTTCCAGCAGCAAGAAAAAGTCATTATATGCGGAACGGGATTTTTCCGTTTTCGCGCAGGTCGCAGAGTTTTTGTCCTTACTGCTGTGCTTCGCAATGCAGCGTGAATTTGTAAAGCGCGAAGCGCGGGCAAAGGTCTGCGAACAGATCATCTTGCCGCCGGACTATGACCCAAGGGTATTCACCAAGGCAAGGATGGAGCAAGGCATCATGATTCGGGCAGAAAGTACGCCTTACAATATCTACCATCCTGTAGATATTGCAAGTGGACTTCCGCTTGATATGCGAAAAGCATTTCTGCCTTTATCCGGGAATGTGCTGGAACGTGCGGCGCAGGTTCGCCAGCAGCAATCTATGCTGCGAACCTTGATACGCTACACCAAGGAAACGTACCAGTTGGGTGTCATCAACATCGAAATCGGCAATGAGGAAGAAGGCCATGCACTTGTAAAAGAAGCACAGGAGATTTATAAGAAGCTGTATGGCGAGATACCTGCCATTATGGAACGAAACCGTCAACGAGACAAGGAGTATCTGGAAAGTAATGGGATTACGCTTTCCGAAGAACCTCCTAAACTAACAGGCTGACGGCACAGCGGTTCTCTCACGAAAGTGAGGGAACCGCTTTTTCTATGTCCATTTTCCTGCGCTCAATTTCCGCACAATTTCCCATCAATGCCAAAACAGCCCATTTTCGATAAAATGAGTCTGTAACCCGATACCAAAACAGGTGTCGGCAGCAGCATTCCGAAAGGGGGCTTTTTTATAAGGCAAGAAAAGAAAATTTTATCGAAAGCCTATCGGCACAAAATCGGCAGGGTGACATTTGAGGTCACGTCCTATGATAACCCGGCAGGCACACAAACATCACAGGAAATGCTTTTGCAGATGATGGAGCAGAAGATGCACGGAGAGAGGAGATGATTTCCCGATGAAGCAATTCAACGACATTACAATTATCGGCATCGACCAAGGATACGGCAATATGAAAACCGCAAATACCATCTTTCCCACAGCCATTACCGCCTACGATACCGCACCTATGTTTAAGGGTGATGTGCTGGAATACGGCGGCAGATTCTACCGCGTGGGCGAGGGTCACAAAGGCTTTGTGGCAGATAAGTCAGAGGACGGTGATTTCTACCTGCTGACGCTGGCGGCCATCGCCAAAGAGTTAGAGCAATACCGGCTGTTCACCGCCAACCTGTGTCTGGCGGTGGGGCTGCCACTGAGCTGGGTCGGTAGCCAGCGCGAGAGCTTTCGGCAGTATCTGATGCAGAATGAAACTGTAAGTTTCCGCTTCAACGGAAATCCGTTTCAGCTTCGCATTGTAAGCTGCAAGGTGTACCCGCAAGGCTATGCGGCCATTGTCCAGCAGTTGGCAGACTTTGAGGGGGAGCATCTGTTGGCCGACATCGGCAACGGCACAATGAATCTGCTTTACTTGACGGATTCTCAGCCGCAGGAGAACCGCTGTTGGACGGAGAAAATCGGTGTGAACCAGTGCATGATCCGCGCTAAAGAAGCGGTGCTCCGTCGTTTCGGCAGCAAAATCAGTGACAGCACGGTGGAGCAGGTTCTGCGCACCGGCACAGCGAAAATCGATGTCGATTACCTCGCCTGTATTCGCGAGGTCGCAGCCAGCTATGCAGCCGAACTGTTTGCAGCCTTGCGCAGTTACGAGTACGACCCCGCCACCACACACCTGACGATTGTGGGCGGCGGCGGGCAGTTGATCAAGCACTTTGGCAGCTATGACCCGGAACAGGTCACCATTGTGGACGACATCTGCGCTGCTGCCAAGGGGTACGAGTACATGGCCTACCGCCAGATGCTCCGAGGGTAAAACCGTGCCGGAGGTACGGACGACCAATCTGCGGTTCAACCTTGGCAAAGAGCCGCAGCGGAAAGCATGGCAGTATTTGCAGACGATGGACAAATCAGTGTTCAAGTCGTACAGCCAAGTAGTTGCCACGGCAGTGGTGGACTACTTTGACCGCTACTACCAGACGCAGGATGACCCCTATCTGGAAACGCGGGCGCGCGAGGAACAGTTTGTGCAGCAAATCATGGATGCAGTGCGGGATGCTTTGCGGGAGACGATGCCGGTCTTTCTGGCGGGGTGCATGACCGGGATGGCGCAGAACCCCGCCGCTGTTTCTCCCCAGCTTGTAAAAGAGCCTGTGAAGGACAGCATCAACTGGGATTTTGTGGGTGGCTGATATGCCTGTGCGGACTTTACAGGAATGTCTGGACGAGTTTGTGGCAGAGCGCCCACTCCAGCCGGATGAATACCCCGATGTTGTCAGTGGGCTTTCCTACTGCAAACGCTGCCACTCTCCGCGCAGAACACGGCAGGTGCTGTTCGGGAAAGAAAGAATCCTCCCGATAGTGTGCAGATGCCGGATGGAAGATGCTGCTTTTGTTCAAAGCGGCGGCACAAATGGCAATAAGCAGCGGCAGAATTTCAGTTTCAAAACGTAGACACCCAAACATGGCTGACTTTCACACCAAAAAGGAGAAAGTATGACCGAAGATGAGAAAAAGTTGATACAGGCACGGCACAGGCTGGAAGCTGTGCAGGCCCGCAACCGCGTACAAGAGCGCAAGGCGCGAACCCGCCGACTTATCCAAGAGGGCGCGATACTGGAAAGCGTATGGCCGGAGGTACGCGACATCCCGATGGCTGACTTGCCCCGCAAGCTGCACGACAAACTGAGCAATGCCCCGTGAGGGGCAGCTCTCCCTCACCGAAGTGCGCACTTACTCACCACCGGCAAGCCGGCGGTGGTATGTGCGCCCTCTGCGGAGGGGAGAGATTGTTGAGGAAGTGATGCCGCATAGCTATCTATCATTTTGAGTCAAAAATCATCAGCCGTGGGGCGGGGCGCTCTGCTATTGCAGCCGCAGCCTACCAGAGCGGCGAAAAGCTGTACAACGATTATGACGGCCTTACCCACGACTACACCAAGAAAGGCGGTGTTCTCTATACCGAGATTCTACTGCCGCCCCAAGCCCCGACAGCGTGGAAAGACCGCCAAACCTTGTGGGCGGCGGTAGAAACTGCCGAGAAAACCAAGGACAGCCGCCTTGCCCGCCAGTTGATTGTTGCCCTGCCGATAGAACTGGAGCGGGATGATTGGCTGCTGCTTCTGCGCGGCTTCATCCAGACGGAATGTGTGGACAAGGGTATGTGCGCAGACTTTGCCATCCATGACCCGGATGGGCATAACCCTCATGCGCACATTATGGTGACGATGCGTCCATTGGATGCCCACGGAAAATGGCAGAGCAAAACGCAAAAAGAATACCTGTGCCGCAAATCCGATGAGGAGCGCGGCTTTACAGCACAGGAGTTTTTGCAGGCAAAAGAGGACGGCTGGGAAAAGCAGTATAAATACAGAAGCGCAGCGGGCGTGTCGGCGTGGCTGACGCCCACACAGGCCGCCCGTGAGCCGGGGTGGGAACGCTGCTCGAAGCAGCCGAAAGCGGCGAAATTCGGGCGACAAAACCCGCTGTGTGCGCGTTGGAACAGCCCGGAGCAACTGCTGGATTGGCGAGAAGCATGGGCAGATGCCGTGAACCGCGCACTGGAAGAAAAGCATCAATCTGCCCGTGTGACCCACCTAAGCCACGCGGCGCTGGGACTGGACGAGCAGCCCACAGTGCATGAGGGCAGCCAAGCCCGCAGCCTTGAGTTGCAGGGCATCAAGGCAGACCGCTGCGAACTGAACCGCCAAATCCGCGCGGACAACAAGCTGCTGCGGGAACTGAAAGCCCAACTTGCCAAGCTGTCCAAGGTCGTTGAAAACACTGTAGAGCATATTGCGGAAACGCTGGAACGGCTGCGCAGCAGTTTGATAATGCTGCAATACCGCCTGTTGGTGAACCACAAACAGGCGGACACATGGGAACGGCAGGTCAACTATTACCGCCCGATTCTGCAAGATTATCATGCGGTAACACAACAGCTTGCTGACAAGAAATCTGAGCAGGAGAATCTGCAAGTGAACCGTAATGTTCTGTCTCCGCTGCAAATTAACCAGCGCCGCCAGCTTGCCGAGCAAATCGCCACACTGACTGAGGAAATCGAAGAACTCCGCAGCCGACAGGCCATGATTCTGCACAACCTCGACTGCAAGAACAACAGCGAAGCCCAGCGCTTCGGCAGTTACTTGGACAAGGTGGAAGAAACGAAGGAGAAGCGGGCAGCGCAGCGTGAAAGCCTTGTGCAGCAGCTTTCTGCCACCACGAAACAGTACCTTGGAATTGAGAATACGATTCAGCCGAAAGATGTTGATGCTGTTCATCAACAGCGTATTGCCTTGCGGCCAATCATCGCCATCGAACGAGAACGGACGCTATACCGCGAAAGCCGTGTTGATGATACGGCAATCTCGCTTGCGGAAAAAATCGTAGATACAGAAATCGAGAATGTTTACAGCACCCCTAAACAGCAGAACATTTCCCAAAGCCATAACGAAAAATTCCGATAAAAGGCCAGCGGCGGCTTTCTTTACGAAAGCCGCCGCTGTTGTCAGAATGAGTATTCTTAGAATTTTCCGCCCGAGCTGCCGCCAAAACCGTCGCTGTCGGTACTCGACCCGCTCGAACTGCTCGAGCTGTCGTCCTTGACGGGGTCGTACGTTTCGGTCTCGGTGGTGTGGGTGTAGGTGTCCTCCACCACGGACAGCGCCAGACCCTCGGCGGGCATGTAGGCGTTGGCATGGGTCTGCTCGTTGGCAGTTTTCATCTGCGCATAGAAGATGCCGCAGACAATGCTCGCCACAACCAGCGGAATGACAAACACAAACACCCACTTGATCCAACCCTTGGCGGGGTCGTTGCCGCTGTCCAGCGGCGCACCCTTTTCGGCATAGAAATCAAGCGTGTCAGCGCACATTTCTATGTAGGTTTCGGAGGCCTTGTAATACGATCCGTCCGAGAGCATCGGCACGATCTTATCTTCGATCTGCGCGATGCGGTAGTCGGTAAAGGCGGTCACGCCGCCGCCGTAGGTGATGGTAACATAATCGCGGGAATCCAGCGCGATCAAGAACAGGATACCGCTTTTGCCCTCGCCGTAGCCAAGGTCATAGTTGCGGTACCAGTCCTTGGCGAACTCGCGTACGTTCTGCCCGCCGATGTCAGACACCGTCAGCAGGTAGACGTTGACACCGTGTCCGGCACTGGCGTCCTGCGCCTTTTGTTCCAATTCAGCGGTCGCTTCGGGTTTGAACAGCTCGTAGGTGTCCATCACCAGCGGCATTTCGGCAAACGCCGGTACAGCGCAGAGCAAGCACAGCACCAGTGCCGTAAGCAGAGAAAACAGTTTCTTTTTCATACTCTGTTTCCCCCTTTCAAAACAGGATGGCAAGCAGGATCATCAGCGGAACACTGATGCCTGCAAACCAGGCGGCAAACTTGCGCATGTCAACGGGCAAGTCACCCACCAGCTTGCCGGTCTGCCCGTTCATGGCGAACAGATAATCCTTGCCCTGCCACTTGGTGTGCAGCATCCATACGGGCAGCAGTGCGTAGTGCTTGGCGGTGTAATCAATTTGGATGTTTTCGCTCAGGGTGCTTACGCTGCTGTAGCCGGTAATGCTGGCCGAAAGCTCGCTGCTGACCGAATTCCGCATCCGGCTGTGGGCGCGGGCCTGGCAGGTGTCGGCGTCCTCGTCGTATTTGTCTGCCATATAGCCCGGCAGGTACGCGGTCGAGAAGGGCTGGAAGGCGCGGTAGTCATACGGCTCAATGGCGTCCATATGGCCGTTGGGCATCTTGGTTGAGCCATCCACAGGTACGCCCATAAACTGCGTGGTGCCCGCGCGGCGGACATCGTAGTGGCGGGTCGTGGTGATGACGTAATCGCCGTTGCGGTGGGACGAGGAGTTGGACGCTTCATAATGTCCCGAACCGGACGCGTTGGCATCGAACAGCCAGAAGGGGACATACACGCCCTTGATCTCCTCAATGTGGTTTTGTGCCGAGAAGGCGCTGGGCAAAAACCGCTTGCCGCGGTAGTATTTTTTCAGTGCGGCCTTGGCGGCATTTTTGTCCAGCACAAACGGCAGGACAAGCTCAGGCCGCTGCATACCGCTGAACTGCCCCGCGATGACTGTGGGGTTGCCGCAGTAGGGGCAGCTGGTCGCGGCGGTGGTTTCGTCACAAATCAGTTCCGCCCCGCAGGACGGGCAGGAATAGCTGCGCAGCCCGGCGGCCTCGTTTTCGCTCCAGACGGAGTCGGGCGGGGGCGCCTCTTTGTTTTGCGCGGCGGTTTCGGCAGCGGCTTCCTTCTGGGCATACATGGTTTCGATCTCGGCGGTGTCGTAGCTGCTGCCGCAGAAATCGCACACCAGCTTGCCGCTGGCACCGTCAAAGTGAAGCGGACCGGTACAGGCAGGGCATTGGTAGTTGGTAAGCTGCGTTGCCATTATGCGTCACCTCTCTTTCCTTCGGTTTGCAGCTGCCCTGCCAGATCCTCAAAAAAATCACGCAGGGCGCTGCGCGTATTGCCATCGGCATCCAGATAACGGTAGATGGTCTCGTCATCAGGGGCTTTGTAAATCAGGCAAACGCTATTTAACGTTTCATCGGTAATAAATAAGCCGGAAGAATTTTTCTTTTCGTCCGGCAGGCTTTCCAGCCCCAGCTTTTCTGCCAGAGCCAGGGCTTCTTGCCAATGGGTGTCCTCAACAGGGATATTTTCCAGCTCCACCCATTCATCATCCTTGTAATTACAGCTGAAAAGGCAGCCGTCAGCCGGGTCGTTTCTTATGCTGAACCCATAGGTGTCGTCATAGCACATACCGGAATAACTGATGCTGATACCGGTCAGTGTGCCGGGCGGTGCCTTTTTACAGCCGGACATTGTCAGAAAAGCGGCTGCGGCGCAAAGCACCGCAGCACTTTTTTTGCGCATCACTGGCCAAAGGGCTTACCGCACTCCGGGCAGAACTTGGGCGGATGGGCCGGGTCAACCGGGGTCCAACCACACTGGCTGCACTTGGCGTGGGCCGGTGCTGGCTTGGGGTTGCCGCAGTTGCAGCAGAACTTACCGGTGTTGGAGGTGCCGCAGCTGCATACCCAGCTGTCGGCTGCGGGTGCCGGGGCAGGCTTGGGGCTGCCGCAGTTTGCGCAGAATTTGCCGGTGTTGCCGGTCTGGCCGCAGCTGCAGGTCCAGCCTGCGGGGGCAGAGGCCGGGGCCGGGGCGGGCTGTGCGGCGGCCTGCTGCTGGGCGCCCATCTGGTACAGCCCCTGTGCGTTCATACCGCCCGCCGCACCGGCCATATTCATGCCCATAAAGGCCATGGCGGGGCCTGCGCCCTGATTGCCGGCCGCGGTCTGCATGGCACTGGCCTGTGCGCCGACAAGATGCGCAGCGGCGCGGGTCGGGTCCATAAAGGCTGCGTTGCGCTGCATTTCCTTGAGTATCTGCTCGTCTTCCTCGCTGGCCTTTACGCTGGACACGCCAAAGGATACGATCTCAATGCCGCGCAGCTTGCCCCACTTGGCGCTCAGTACGTCGTTCAGGGCCTCGGCCAGTTCCATGGTGTGGCCGGGCAGGGAGGAGTAACGTATGCCCATATCGCTGATCTTGGCAAAGGCGGGCTGCAGGGCGGTCATCAGCTCGGATTTCAGCTGCCCGTCGATCTCATCGCGGGTGTAGCCTTCCTCCACATTGCCGCAGACATTGGTGTAGAACAAAATGGGGTTGGTGATGCGGTAGCTGTACTCGCCGAAGCAGCGGATGGCAATGTCGATGTCGATGCCGGCGCGCTGATCCACCACGCGGAAGGGCACCGGGCTGGGCGTGCCGTATTTGTTGCCCACCAGCTCCTTGGTGTTGAAGTAATAGATGCGCTGATCCATCGGGGCCTCGCCGCCGAAGGTAAAGCGCTTGCCGATGTTCTGGAACACTGCGCCGATGGATTCGGACAGATCGCCGCTGAATAGCGTCGGCGCGCTGCCGGTGTCGTAGGTATATTCGCCGGGTTCGGCGCACATATCCACGACCTTGCCCTGCTCCACGATCATGGCACACTGGCCGTCGGCAACGGCCACGATGGAGCCGTTGGAGATAATGTTGTCATTGCCTTTGGTGTTGGCGCTGCGTCCGCTCTGGCGTTTCCAGCCGCGGGTAGCCAACAGGTCAGCTGGCATGGCTTCACAATAAAAGTATTCCTTCCACTGGTCGGCCATAACGCCGCCAGCAGCGCCCATTGCAGCTCTGATAAGTCCCATAATGATCCTCCTATATCAGGGGCGGGCAGGGCCCGCCCCATTTTGTACAGATAAATCAGTTCGTTATTTGTTGGCCAAGGCGGCCTTGTACTCCTCATAGCGGGGCGGCAGCTCTTCGAGCTCCTCGTTCCACTCGGTGCCGTCCAGCCTCATGTAGAAGCTGACCGCGCAGGCCGTGCCGTCGTCGCCCTCGTAGTCGTACATGAACAGCGAGATGCAGTCATTGTACGGGTACAGGTAGAAATTGTATGCCTGGTCCTCGGTAATGTTCTGGTCAAGCACAAAGTCATAGCCGTCCAGGATCGGCTCAATGTGGTCGTCATATACGTTGACCCACATCGTGATAACAGGGTCGTCGGGCATGCCGTCGCGATAAACCTCAAAGTAATGGCTGCCGTCGTCGGTTTCGCCGATGTAACCCCAGCAATCGTAGGTGTCGGTGTCAAAGTAATCACGGTTCGGTACATTCTTGTAGTTTTCCATCCGGAACCAGCCGTACCAGTTGGTGTTGCCCAAATCATCGTAGGTGTTGCCGTCGTCGTAGGTGTAGGGCGGGTCAGGCTCATCCGGGCCGTCGATCCAGCCGTCGCCGTCATATTCGTCCTCGCCGCCTTCCAGCAAAGCGGGGTCGATTTCAGGCTTGGTATCGCTGCGCTTAAAGACCATGGTCATACCGTCATACTCAATGGTCAGCAGGTCACCCTCGCGGGTGTAGGTCATGGCCGGGGTATCGGGGTCGGTCAGCGCGTAGAAGCTGCCGTCCTTCCATTGGAAGGTGACAAAATCCTCCATGTAGGTTTCGCCGGTGCCGTCCGCACGCAGCTCAATGTAGAAGTCCTCCATATCGACGAGGGCAAGCTCCTCCTTGGAGAGGGTGTACTCGCTGTCGGAGGCGGATTCCAGCACATAGATGCCCACATCGGTATCGCTGCCTGCGGTGGTGCCCTGGGTCATGCTGTCACCGTCCAGAGGCTGCTGCATGGTGCTGCCGGACTTGACGAAGTAGATCGTCACGCCCTGTCCCTGCACATCGTTCAGGGTCAGGATTTCGTCTTGCAGGGTGCCGGTGCAGCTCAGGCCGCCGCAATCCAGCTGGAAAACCCCGCCGTTCAGCGTCCACTTGCCGTAGGACTTGGTGCCGTCCACCGTTACAACGCACTTGCCCTTGTCATTCAGGTCCATCAGGAACCCGCTGCCGAAGGCATCCTCGACCTGCGTCACGGAGCCACCAACCTCGGCGTAGGCTGCTTCCCAGGTGCCCTGATTCGGGTCACTGGCGTTCGGCTTGCCGGTGCGGATGGAGCCGCTGATCATTGTTACGATGATCATAAGCAGGAATATCACCGGAATGGCGATCAGGATCATCCGCTTGGGGGTCATTGGTGCGCGGGGGCGCTTGGGCTTGCCGCCGGGGGCCACATTGCCGTAAGGGTTGCCGCCCGTGCCGCCGGGTGGCGGCGGCGTGACAGGCGGTGCGGACGCGGACGGGGGCGTTTTCCCGGCGTAAAGCGGTGCGCCTGCGCCGGTCTGCGGCGGTGTGCCGGGCGCATTGCCTGCGTAAGGATTCGCTGCGTTCGTCTGGGGCTGCGGGGCGGCAGGTGCGCCGCCTGCATAGGGATTGCCGCCGCTTGCCTGCGGCTGCGGGGGCGTCTGTACAGGCTGTGGGGGTTGCGGCGCAGTCTGGGTAGGCTGAACCGGGGGCTGGGGCACAGCTGCGGGCTGTGCGGCGGGCTGCGGTACGGATACTTTTGCACCGCAATTCTCGCAGAATTTAGTACCGGGCTTTAACTCGGCACCACATTGCGTACAGGTTGCCATAGTGTCTGCCTCCTTTACAAGATAATCGTATCAGATTTTTTATTCGTTTGTCATTTCAAACCAAACGGATTCGTCCTTTGGCAGGTTCAGCAGGGATTCCCCGCCGATATGCCTTACGTAAAAGCCGCCATAATCGGTGGGCATCATGGCCAGGGTTTCGCGCTGTGCGCGTCCTAAATCCATACGGTACAGCGAAATGCTGCAAATCCAGCCGCGGTCATCCATGCCAAGGTAGGTGATGCCGCTGTCCCATGTGGCGGGCTCTCGGGTTTCGTTTCGGTATTCGCCGATGTAGAAGTTCGGCTGATCTTCGCAAATTTCAAACCAAGTACCGGTGTAGTCGCTTACATACGAGCCAACCAGGTTGGGAAGTCCTATCGGGTCGGCAATGTGCATAGCCTCAACCAGATTGTACTTTTCGTTATCGCGGCTGACTGCGTACACGGTTGTGTACTCGGCCTCGAAATCCGCATCGTAGGCGGTGCCGATCTCAAACTTGACAATCTCGTTGATGCCGTACAGCGGGCCGCCGTTGGCCATGGTGCCGCACTGTGCGCCGCTGATGACGTCGATGTACTCGACATTGCCGTCCTCGGTCAGCAGGAACACATAGGGGGCATAATCCTGGCCGACACTGGTCATGAGCATCTTTACATAGTTGCCGTAGCAGCCGTTTACCGTAAACTCGGTTTGGTCGCCCAGCTCGTACCATTCCTTCATGTCTTGGTAGGTAACTGCGCCGTCGGAGCTTACATAGTCGGTCAGGGCGCGCACCGTTACCTTGCCGGTGGCGGTCACATCGCAGGTAAACCATTCGTCCTGGCCGTGCAGCACCTGGCCGCTGGCCTGCCGCTTGTTGGGGTCAACCTGAACATCTGTCCAGTACATTCCCGACCCGGCGGGGGTGTACATCGGTACGGTCACGACAAAACCGTTTGAAAAATGGGGAAATATGGAGTAGTAGGTAAATACACTGTCAAGCTCGCTCAGGCTTTGCGCGCGCATCTCGTACAGCATGGCGGTATATTTGGGGTCATAGCCGCCGAAATGGACATCGAAATGCTGTGCTGTGGCGCGCTGCAGCGCGTTCAGGGTCTTTGCGCTGTCGGTGTAGCCCATGTATTCGAGCAAATCCAGATTGGTAAGCTCCTGCCCTGTGGCAAAGTTGTAATGGTAGCTGCCCACATCGTGGTTATACATCGTGTCGGAGCTGGTCACCTGCAGGGTCAGCACGGGGCCGGTCCAGTTGCTGACCCAGATGATGAAGTTTGTGTCGATGAAATCATTGCGGGAACGGGCATCCAAGGCGCGCTCTACCAGATAGCCGTATCGGTAGTCGATCATCTCGTTGATATGCTGTGCGTCCTCGGTGTCATCGTCAATCTGCGGCACTTCGTAAAAATAGGTGTCCTCGATGCCGTTGGGGTCGGTGTAGGTAAAGCGCTCGCTGTACAGCGGGATAATGCGGGAATCATCCAGCCTCCGGCTGCTTTGCGGCTTGACAGCGGCTTCGTCCTTTTGAACGGTCGGGGTCGTATCGTCGGACGACTCGACTGTCGGTTCCGTTATCGGGGCGGAAACCGACGGGGTGCCGGAAGATGCCGAGGCAGGCGGGGCATTGCTGCGCCCGCAGCCCGTTGTGATCAGCAGCAGGGCCGCCGCCGTCAGGGATAGCAGTTTTTTCATGGTCGGTTCACCTGCCTTTTCGTTGCGGGTAGTGTGTGTCAGCGATTGCCTTAGCCAAAGGTAACGCTGTTCAGAATGGTGTCGCCCTCGGTGCCGGGGTCAATGTCCACACCGGAAATTCTGATGCTCAGCCAGCCGCCGGTGGGCATCTCGCCGTAGTATTCCGTCCACCACATACCCACGTTTTTGTAGGTGCGGCCCGCCAGCTCCACGCCGCCGATGGTGCACGGGGCAAGCTCCTCCACGTTTTCAAAGCTGTCGTAATAGTAGTCGATTTTGTCCAGACCGCTTTTCAGTTCAAAGTTTATGCGCGGGTCTCCGGAGAAGATATGGCTGGGATCATCGGTCGGGAACAGCTTGAAATCCCCGAAACTGGTCGCGGACTTGTACCAGCCTTGGTCGGGGCAGGTCACGTTGAGCACCAGCGTAAAGTCCGTGCCGAACGCCTCCAGCGTCTGGGTGTTCAGCCCGGCAGCCGACGGGTAATCGGGATTGTCCGCGGGCGCGGAAGCGGGGGCCGGTTCGGCGGTGGCTTCCGGCTCCGGCTCTGCAGCGGGCTCCGATGCGGGTTCGGATGCAGGCTCGGATGCCGCGTCGGTCTTGGGTTCTGCCGGGGTCTCCGTCTGGGGTTCAACAGCCGGTTCGGCGGCCTGCGCTTTCAGGTCGGATAAGCCGGAATTGACCTCTTTGGTTACATCCCCCTTGGAGCAACCGGCCAAAGCCATAAGCATCATGGCTGCCAATGCGGCAGCGAGCGTTCGTTGTACTTTTTTCATAGCTGTCCTCCTTTTGGTCATAAAGTGTCCATCATAGCGCTCAGATAGGCAGGCGAGACGGAAGCGTAGACGAAATCATCGACAATGTGATCCTTTTTTGCCAGGCACACGGCGGTGGCCAGTTCGGGATATTCGGCCTCATCCACAAGCAGTACCGTTTTGCAGTGCGGGCAGACATCCCGCAGGTCGTTTGCCAGCAGCAGTCTGTCCTGCAGGGTGCGCGGCGGATGCGGGCATACCTCCAGCAGCAGGACATCTGCCCTGCAGGAACGGCATAGCTTTACAATATCCTTTGTCTTAGGGCCAGCGTTTTGCACCTGGAAGTCCGGCCTGCCCTGTTTCAGTGCCATTGTCAATGCGCTCGTCATCACAGAGTATTGCGCGTCCAAAACGATCCTCCGCACGGCGCAGCCCTCCTTCCCTGCAAAGAATACGATTTGTCACCTTCATCATACAGGAATCGGACGATTTCTGCCCCCACCATTTGGATAGTTCTTTGAGCTTTTCTCCGCTTTTTTTCAGCACTATTGCAAAAAAGTGCAGATTGCGTCATAATGGTACTGGAAAGAAACTGACGGGTGATCTACCCTTTGGAAAGGACAGGCGCTATGACAAAGGTACGGCTTGGGAATCTGTGTTTAGCCGCTGCGGTTGCAGGGGTGATTCTCTGCGCTGTCCTGATGCGGGCGTTTTATATGCCGTATTCCGGCTTTTGGCGCACGGTGCTGTATAATATTCTGATCTTTTCCTGGGCGGTATCGGTCTGGTGGCGTATCCTGCACGCACAGACCCGCCGCTGCCTGCTGGGTGCTGCCGCCCTGATGCTGTTCTGGCTGGATATCCGCCTGATCCGCTATGACTTTGCCCAGACGCCGGAGATGCTGCGGCGATTGTGGTATGCGTACTATATCCCGATGCTGCTGATCCCGACCCTTGCACTTTATACGCTTTTCTTTTTGGATCGGGGGCAGTCCGCCCCGCTGTACAAGTACCGGTACGTGATTTTTGTATTCCCGGTGGTGCTGTTCAGCCTGGTGCTGACAAACGACTGCCATCAGCTTGCGTTTGCGTTCCCGCCCGGGCAGGAGGTACTGGGCAGCCCCGATTACACTTATCGGTTCGTATATTACCTCTGTCTGCTGTGGATATTTTCCTGTGCCGTGTTCACGGTGGTGTACCTTGTACGGCGCTGCCGTATTCCGCATACAAAGCGCATCCTCTGGCTGCCGCTTGTGCCGATTTTTTTTGCCACCCTCTATGCTTTACTGTACAAGCATATTTTAAATGTGCCGTGGATGCATGCGATCGCCGGTGACATGACCGTGGTGCAATGCCTGACCTTTACAGCGTCCTTTGAGGCGTGCATCCGGTGCGGGCTTATCCAATCCAACATGGGGTATGCCACACTGTTTGAGGTATCTATGGCCAAGGGTCTGATCACGGACCGGGCGTTTGTGCCTGTGCAATGCTCCATGCAGGCAGCGCCGCTCCATGAGGAGCAGCTGCGTCAGGCGCTCACCGGCAGTGTCCAGTTGGATGCAACGACCCAGCTTCACGGCCACCCGATCCGGAAAGGGTACATTTTCTGGCAGGAGGACATCACCGAATTGGTGGCACTGCTGGAGGAGCTACGCCTCACGCAGGAGGAATTGCATGACATCGGAGACATCATACAGGCGGAAACAGCCCAGAAGGCACAGTGGCTGCAGCTGAGCGAGCAGAACCGGCTGTATGACAAAATCGAGACCGTCACAGCCCGCCAGCTGGCACGGATACAGGAATATCTGATCGCGCTCAAGGCCACGGAAGATGTCGATACCGCCCGTCGGCTGCTGAAGCACATCGTCATTTTGGGGACCTATATCAAGCGGCGCAGCAACCTTGTTTTTGTCTGCGACAAGGCGGAGGACATCGACACCACGGAGCTGCGGCTGAGCCTGTTTGAATCGGCCGAGAGCCTGCGCCTGAGTGATATACGCTGCGCCGTGCAGATTGCCGACACAGCAAAGATCCCCTCTGCGTCCGCCGTGGCGATCTATGACGCCTTTGAAGCCATCATAGAAGCGACCCTGCCGGGATTGCAGGAGATCCTTTTCTGCGCCGAGCATACGGCGCAGGGCTGGGGGCTGCGCTGCAGCGTTCAATGCACCGATGCGCCCGCTGCGCTGCCCGGCCTGCCGCAGATGCAGCTTGAACGGGATGATGACGGGCTTTTGTATTTCACGATGTTTCCGGCAGAAGGAGGCGGCCTATGATTTCCCGAATCTCCCGCAATGCTGTCAAGGAAGGCTTTGACACACTGCCGGCGGCCATCTGCTACTTTGACCGCAACGGCCTACTGCGCCTGATCAATCACAGGATGCAGGAAATTTCCGCAGTCCTCTGCGGCCGGGATCTGCAGACCCTTACGGACCTGGAGCAGGCGCTGCACAGTCCCGGCGGCGGTGTGCGGCTGCGCGATGAGGCCGCCCGCATCTACGCATTCCCGGACGGAACGGTATATCATTTCGCGGTACGCCCTGTTCAGGACAAATACGGCATACCGTACACCGAGGTGATGGCCACCGATGTCACCCAGCTAGCTGCATTGCATGCTGCACTGCAGCAGGAAAACGAGCGCCTTGCTGATGCGAACCGCCGCGCAAAGCGCTTATATGACAATATGCCCGACATTGTGCGGGAGGAAGAAATCCTGAAAATGAAGATGCGGGTGCATGACGACATCGGCCATACCCTGCTTGCCGCACGGCGCGCACTGCGGCATGAGCATGACCTCGCCCGGCTCAGGAGCGAAGCTGCGAAGTGGGAAAGCTCCATCTCCCTGCTATGCCGCGCCCGGCAGGAGAATGCTGCAGAGGACCCGCTGAGCTATATGCAAAGGCGGGCGGCTGTTCTGGGCGCAACCGTACAGCTGCGCGGTGCGTACCCTGCGGCACGCGCCACCCGCGAGCTCTACGCACTGATCCTGCGGGAGTGTACCTCCAACGGTGTGCGGCATGCGGGCGCCACGGAATTGTACGCCGATTCCGAGCATCGGCCACAGGCATGGCACCTTTGCATCACGAACAACGGCGCACCACCCAAGGCGGAGATAAAGGAAGGCGGCGGGCTTTCCTCGCTCCGCCGCCGCATTGAAAAAGCAGGGGGTACGGTAACCGTACACTCCCTGCCCGTGTTTGTTCTGGAAGTCACCCTGCCCGATAAGGAGAGCACTAATGATACGCGTTATGATCGTTGAGGACCAAAAGCTGGTACGGAGCCTGCTTGAAAGCTATATTCAGAACGAGGACGGGTATCAGCTTGCTGTGTCTATCCCCGGCGCTGCAGAGGCTCCCATCCTGTGCGATACCGAGGACATCGACCTTGTGCTGATGGATGTGCAGACAGAACACCGCGAAAACGGCCTGGCCGCCGCAAAAAAGATACGAGAAGCGCACCCGGAAATCAAGATCGTGGTGGCGACCTCGCTTATTGACACACAGGTCTTGGCACGCGCAAAAGCCGTGGGCGCGGACAGCCTGTGGTATAAGGACGGCGATGAAGGGACCCTGATGCAGGTCGTGCGCCGCACGATGGCGGGGGAGCATATCTTCCCCGATGCACCGCCCAGCGTGGAGATCGGCACTGCCATGAGCGCCGAGTTCACCAAAGGAGAGATGAAGGTCCTGCGCTGTCTTGTGCGCGGGCTGTCCTATAACGAGATTGCAAAAGAACTCGGCATCGAGCCATCCACCGTGAAGTACCACGTCATCAATATGCTGCAAAAGACAAACTTAGAGAATAAGCTCCAACTTGCCATCGCCGCCACCGAAGCCAAATTGGTGGTGGAGTTGGCGGAGGAGTAATTTATACGATATAAAAATAGTTGGCAGATACCTGAACCGTTATTTCCATAACAAACGGTGCGTGAAAAATAAAGAACCCGGGAGATTCCACGCACGGTGCGAACGTAGAGGGAGTAGAGTAAAGCAACGCGGGGGTTAGTAGGGCGCAAAGGCGAAGGTGCGCGGGCGGATATGGAATCCGCCCCTACGGTGTGAAAGGGAAGGGGGCGATAGAGATACAGTGGAGGGCCGGGCATGCCCGGCCCCTACTGGGCGGTTAAAGGAAAGCAGTCGACAACAGGTAGGAATCCCTCCGGCGCTGCGGCGCCACCTCCCTATGACAAGGGAGGCAGAGGGAGCGGGCGCGGCTTGCGCTGATTGTTCATCAAGAGCGCACCTTTATGAAAGACTGCACCGTGCTTTAGGTGTATAGCCTTAACGGTGATACAATTTCAAAGTGATGCCTGCCCCCATTCTGTGCAGTTCATATCAATTAACAGAAATATGATTAAATTGGAAAGTGCTCGGGCTTGCTCCGATACGATGCAGCACAGACACCTTGCATGAAAATGCAGGGTGTTTTTTATTGCGAATCTCCCGAAAACCCGAAAACCGTCGCCCTTGCCCTTGCATAATTTCGCTGCAGGCCTTATAATATACTATAAGTGTTATTATAAGGAGGGGTGTGCCACGGCGCAGACCAAACCACAAAAACAGGTGCTGGGCATACTGGGCGGGCTGGGGCCTGCGGCCAGCTGTTACCTGTACCAAATGCTGATCGACCACACCCCGGCCAGCTGCGATCAGGACCACATCGACATTGTTATTTCGTCGCGGGCATCGACACCCGACCGCACGGCGTTCATCATGGGCAAAAGCAAGGATGACCCCTTTGCCGTGATGGAGCAGGACGGTTTCAGCCTGGTACACTACGGTGCCACGGTGCTGGCGATACCCTGCAACACAGCGCACTATTTTTACGACCGCCTGGCTGAGGCGCTGCCGGTGCCGGTGCTGAATATGCCCCGGCTGACCGTGGCCGACGCCAAGGCGGCGGGCTGCACGAAGCTGGGCATCCTGGCGACGGACGGCACGCTGGCGGCGGAGACCTACCAGCTGGCCTGCCAGGCGCAGGACATCGACTGGGCGGTACCGTCGGAGGAACACCAGCAGGAAGTCATGTCGGTGATTTACGACGACATCAAGCAGGGCAAGCGTGCCGATATGGCAAAGTTCGGCGCGGTGGTGCACGACCTGAAAAAGCAGGGCTGCGATATGGCGGTTCTGGGCTGCACCGAGTTGAGCCTGGTCAAGCGGGACGAGCACCTGGGCAAGTTTTTTATTGACAGCACCGAGGTACTGTGCCGCCACGCGCTGGAAGCGTGCGGGGTGGAACCGGTGGGGTTCTAGCTTGCTTTTCGTATGGGCCGGGTATGCCCGGTCTGCGGCTTTCCCGTAAGTGGTCGTCAAGGCATGGCTGCGGGCCGCACATGTGCGGTCCCTGCATCTCTGCATGACGGGGCGTCGGGGACGCCGCCCCCTACAAAGTACGGGCACAACGCAAAAAACACACCCAAAACGGTTTGTTTATATAAGGAGAGAAATCACAAATGGATCAGAAAAAATTTTACATCACTACGCCGATCTATTACCCCAGCGATAAGCTGCATATCGGCCACACCTACTGCACCGTTGCCACCGACGCTATGGCACGCTATAAGCGCCTGCAGGGCTATAACGTCAAGTTCCTGACCGGCACCGATGAGCACGGCCAGAAGATTGAGCTGAAAGCCAAAGAAGCAGGCGTCACCCCGCAGCAGTTCGTCGACAACATCGTCGAAGGCCCCAAGGGCGTCAAGGATCTGTGGAAGCTCATGAACATCAGCTATGACCGGTTCATCCGCACCACCGACGACTACCACGTTGCCGCCATCCAGAAAATCTTCAAAAAGATGTACGAGAAGGGCGACATTTATAAGGGCAAGTACGTCGGCAAGTACTGCACCCCCTGCGAGAGCTTCTGGACCGAGAGCCAGCTCGTCAACGGCTGCTGCCCCGACTGCGGCCGCCCCGTTGTCGACGCCGAGGAGGAGGCTTACTTCTTCCGTCTGTCCAAGTATGCCGACCGTGTGCGCGACCTGCTGGTCAACACCGACTTCCTGCTGCCGCGCTCCCGTGTCAACGAGATGGTACACAACTTCATCGATCCGGGTCTGGAGGATCTGTGCGTTTCCCGCACCAGTTTCAAGTGGGGCATCCCGGTCGATTTCGACCCCAAGCATGTCGTCTACGTCTGGATCGACGCGCTGTTCAACTACACCACGGCGCTGGGCTTCATGAATGACAAGTACCCCGACAGTGATTACGAGACCTTCTGGCCTGCTGACGTGCATTTTATCGGCAAGGAGATCGTCCGCTTCCACTCCATCATCTGGCCTGCCATGCTGATGAGTATGGATATGCCCCTGCCCAAGCACGTTTACGGTCACGGCTGGCTGCTGCTGGACGGCGGCAAAATGTCCAAGTCCAAGGGCAACGTGGTTGACCCCTACCTGCTGGCCGAGCGTTACAGCGCCGACGCGCTGCGCTACTTCCTGCTGCGCGACTTCCCGTTCGGCTCGGACGGCAACTTCTCCAATGAGCTGCTGATCAACCGCATCAATATGGATCTGGCCAACGACCTCGGCAACCTGCTGAGCCGTACCACCGCCATGGCGGACAAGTATTTTGGCGGCGAGCTGCCCGCCGAGCAGGCCGAAGGCCCCGAGGATGCTGCCCTGATCGAGAAGGCCACTGCCCTGCGCGCCCGCTATGAGGCCGACATGGAGGCCTATGCCTTCCAGAATGCGCTGGCTGATGTGTTCGAGGTCATCGACAACGCCAACAAGTATATCGACGCCACAGCACCGTGGGTGCTGGCCAAGAGCGAGGAATCCAAGCCCCGCCTGGCCCGCGTGCTGTACAACCTGGCCGAGACGCTGCGCATCTGCACCGTGCTGCTGCAGCCGTTTATGCCCACCACCTGTGAGAAGATCTTTGCGCAGCTGAATGTTGCCGCCGACGGCAAGACCTGGGACAGCGCCGCCAGCTTCGGCACGCTGCCCGCCAACGCAACGCTGCACAAGGGCGAGAACATCTTCCCCCGTATTGACGCCGCGAAGGAGCTGGCTGAGCTGGAAGCCCTGGAGGCTGCCCAGAAGGCCGCCGCCCAGGCTGCCAACGCACCTGCCGAGGAGCCGAAGAAAGAGGAGGCTGCCGCTGCTTCTACGGAGCTTATCGGTGAGCATGAGGAAGAAATCAGCTTTGACGACTTCTGCAAGGTGGAGCTGCGCGTGGCCGAGGTCCGCGCCTGCGAGAACCTGA
>OGKG01002060.1_pt1 | contig 22075 bp, 26 predicted proteins | sample 1572201 | NCBI WGS metagenome assembly OGKG01 (sample SAMEA2582146, study PRJEB24529) | metagenome | biome: Human gut stool | place: China | collected 2011 | reverse complement strand
GTGCCGTATTCCACCACCTTTCCTTGCACCATGGCAATCCATAATGGCGAAACACAAAAAGCGTGCTGGACATGGCAATGGGCGCAATTGCGGAGATCACCGACTACGAAGTCAACCGCGTCGTGGCCAACATCATGGACCCGAACACCGCCGCCACGGCCAAGCGTAAAATCACCATTACGCTGACCTTCGCGCCGGACGACTACCGCCAACAGATCGGCCTGGACGCCCAGGCGAAAACAACGCTGGCCCCTGTCCAGCCGGTGCGCACGGCCCTGTGCATTACCAAGGGCAGGGACGGCGCACTGCTGCTGGCCGAAATGACGCCCCAGGTGCCCGGGCAGGTGGACATGGACGGCGATGAAACACCCATTCCGGCAATGGCCCGCGTAGGCCGTGCCGGGTATTAACACACAGAAAGGACAAGGCAATGGAAAACAGCTTTTTGAAGGATGCCATCAACCGCATTGTTGAACTGGCAACGCCGTACACCATCACGACCGATGACGGTCGCCGGTATTGCTCCGCAACCTTGCGCGAGGTCAAGCCGGAGGTTGAACTCCCGGCACGGTACTCGGTGGATACTCTGGAGGCGCTGGTCAAGCTGATCCGCACTGAGGGCATCGACCACTCTCCCCGGCTGTATGTGCGTGTGGACAGCGCCCGGCGGGTCATGGTGGACACTACATACACGCACAAAGAATACGCAGAGTTCAGCCGCCTGCCGCTGTATGAGGCCGTGAGCGATGTGCCGAGCATTTCCGTCAACCAGGAGATGAGCCAGGAGCAGGCCGTCGTGGAATTACAGAGCCTGTACGCCGTTACCTCGGACCGCGACTACTTGCTCGACCTGCTGAACCGCATCGACGTCAATCAGGGCGTGTCCAGCGTGGACAATGGCGTCATGCAGGAGGTCAGCGTCCGCACGGGGGCGGTGCTCAAGGAGAAGATGTCAGTGCGGCCTATCGTTCGCCTGCAGCCCTACCGCACGTTTTTGGAGGTCAGCCAGCCCGTCAGCGACTTTTTGTTGAGGGTAAGCAAAAGCGGCTACCCCGCGCTGTTTGAGGCCGACGGCGGTGCGTGGAAGCTGGAGGCCAAGCGCAACATCGCCGCCTATCTGGCCGAGCAGCTGGCCGATCTGGTTGAGAGTGGCAACGTGGTGGTGCTGGTCTGATGCTGAACGTAGTTGCATTGCAGGGCCGCCTGGGCCGAGACCCGGAGATACGGCAGACGACGACCGGCAAGCAGGTGGCGACGTTCACGCTGGCCTGTGACCGCGGGCGCAAGGATGCCAACGGCAGAACCACTGCGGACTGGATCCAGATTGTGGCGTGGGATCGGCTGGCCGATTTTGCCGCCAAGTGGCTAACCAAGGGCCAGATGGTGACGGTGGACGGCAGGCTCCAGAGCCGCACCTATCAGGTCAAGGATGGCACCAACCGCACGGCGGTGGAGGTCGTGGCTAACAACATCAACTTCTGCGGCAGCAAGGCGGACAACCCCGCCCCGGCTGCCCCGGCGGGACCCCGCGTAGGTGCACCGGCTGCTGACTATAACCAGATGGACGGCGACGACTTCGCCACGATCGTGGACGAGGGCAACCTGCCGTTCTGACGTTTAAAACTTGATAAGACCTGAACAGGGATGCGCTGCCGAAAAACAGCGCGGCGCACCCCTGTATTAAGGTCAGCCTTTTTTAGAGGTGCTGACATGGACAAACCTGCTTTTTTTGCGATACTGCCCGCCGCCGTGCGGTACGATGCGCGGCTGAAACCGATGGAGCGGATACTGTACAGCGAGATCACGGCACTAGCCGACCAGACCGGCTACTGCTACGCATCCAACCGGTATTTTATCGAGCTGTACGGCGTGACGGACCGCGCCGTGCAGAAGTGGATAAAAGACCTCACAGTGTGCGGCTACATCACGGTAGAGGTGCTGGGCGGCGCTGGTCAGGGCCGGTGCGAGCGGCGCATCACCCCGATTTTTAGCTTGTGGGATGTGCGGCAGACCCACGAACAAAAATTCGGGGATACCCCCGAACAAAAGTTCGCCCCACCCCCGAACAAAAGTTCGGGTAGAACAATACAAGATAATAATACAAGTAATAACAACACAACGCGTGCGTGCGCGCGAGGGTTTGACCGGTTCTGGGCAGCTTACCCGCGCAAGGTCGGCAAGGGGGCCGCTGAACGCAGCTTTGAGCGCGTTCACCCGGACGCCTCCCTGCTGGACAAGATGCTGCGGGCCATTGAGACCCAGCGCCAGAGCGACACATGGCTGCGCGGCTACATCCCCAACCCGGCCACCTGGCTGAATCAGCGCCGGTGGGAGGATGAACCAGACGGCGTGACCGCACCGGCGGCGCAGCAGACACCGCACAGCCCGCCGCCACCAACGCCGGTACTTGACCCCGGCGGCGACATCACCAAATTATGGGGAGCGTGGGAAGAATGAGAGCCGAGGCGATAACGCATCAAGACGCATTCATCGGTGCGGCGATGATGTTGGGGGTATTAGGCCCGGATAATAAAAAAGCGGCCCGGGCTTCGGTGCTGAAGCTCTCCCCCGCCATGTTCGAAGAGGGCATTCGGCGGGCTGTATTCGCCGCCATGCAGCGAATGGCCTATGCGGGCGAGGATGTCGGCGACCCTGTGCTCATCGTCAGCCGGGCCGCCCAGGAAAGCAACTTGAACGTGGAGGACGTCAAGGTCTACGTCACCCGGGCGGCGGAGACCTGCCCGGCGGTGTCCAACCTGGACAACTACGCCGCACTTGTGGTCGAGGACTACCGGCTCGACCTGCTGCAATCGGCCCTGCTGGCCGCGTGCAGCAGCAACAGCAGCGCCGACCGCATCTGCGCCAAGGTGCGGGCCGCGCTGAATATGCAGGACGCCATTTTGGCTACCCAGGCCGACGGCAGCGGGCAGACGTTCGCCGCTGTGCTGGACAAGGCGGTGGCCGCGCTGGAAAAGCCGGACACCCTGCTGCGCACCGGATGGCGACAGGTGGACCGCTACGGCCTGTTTGAACCGACCAACACCGTGGTCGTGGCCGGGCGGCCCGGCTGCGGCAAGACCGATTTGACCATCAACCTGGCGGCACGGTTGAGCCTGCGGAAAAAAGTCTACTACCTGACGCTGGAAGAAAGCGCTGTGAAGCTGATGCACCGCATCATCTCGAAAACGGCCCGGGTCGACGCGGGCCGGATGCGGGATAGAAATTTAAGCCGGCAGGAATTAAACAACATCCGGGCCGTGCAGGCCATGATGGCGAACCACCACAACATGATCCTGGAAGATGTCGAGGACGTGGGCGGTGCGGCGACGCTGGACATGATCCGCGCCCGGCTGATGACCTACAAGCCGGATGTGGCGATCATCGACCACATCGGCCTGATCGCGGGCACTGACCCGCGGGCCAAGGAGTATGACCGCCTGAGCGAGATTACCCGGCAGTTAAAACTTTTAGCCATGCAGATGGGAATCGTCATCGTCGAACTGTGCCAGCTCAACCGCGGCGGCGCGGCGGCCCAGTACGGCACGCTGGCCGAACTGAGGGGCAGCGGCACAATAGAACAGGACGCCAACGCGGTTGTTATGGTGCGCACATTACCGCCCGGCGGGGCAGAGCTGCACGACACCAACGATTACCGGGCTACCGGTATTATGATCGCCAAAAATCGGGAAGGCGGTCTGGGCGAGGTTCCCATGCAGTGGCGACCACAGTACCACGACTGGATACCCGATGAAGACATCTACCAGCAGGACGAGGGCGGAGAGAGCTGCCCGAAATTTGAAAGCTACGTGCAACAGAAACTATGATTTTACAGGGGGATTTGCAAGATGGACAAAATCGCAATCATCAACTTGAAGGGCGGCGTGGGCAAGAGCGTCACCGCCTGCAACCTGGCCGCCGAGCTGGCCGCCAAGAGCCAGGCCGTGCTGGTCGTTGACCTGGACAAGCAAGGAAACACGAGTAAATTTTTCGGCACGCTGGACTACGACCGGCCCAGTGTGGTCGAGGTGATGCTGGGTGAGAATACCGCAGAAGAAGCACTGGTTTGTGAGACCGGCACAACGGCGGTACACCTATTGCCCTGCGATATGCGGATGCTGAAGGCGAACCGCACGATCCTGATGGACAACGGCCCGCGCCAATACTACCTGCGGGATGCGCTGGAAGCCGTGGACGATAACTACAACTACTGCCTGATGGACTGCCCGCCCGACCTGGACATGGGCAGCATCAACGCCCTGTGTGCGGCGGACTGGGTCATCATCCCGGTGGACTGCGATGAGTGGGCCTGCGACGGTATGCGGGAAATTCTGGACCAGATCGAGCAGGTGCAGATGTACTACAACCCGCGGTTAAAAATCATGGGCGCACTGTTGACCAAGTATCGCCGCACGAAATACGCGGCGGGCGTTACGTCGGAACTGCTGAAAATGCCCGGCGTGCCGTTGCTGCAGACGATCATCCGCTACACAGTCCGCGTCAGCGAGGCAAAAAGCGCCCATATGCCGCTGCGCGTTTTTATGCCGGACTGCTCGGCGGCAGCAGACTACAAGGCGCTGGCCGATGAGGTCGATGGCATTGTGTCCAAAGTGGACACGCCGAGAAAGGAGAACGCATGATGAGCAAGGGATTTGCAATTTCGGATATTTTGGGCGGCCAGGCCCGGCAGGGTGCCCCGGCGGGGCAGAAGATGCAGGTCGTCATGCTGCCCGCCGACGACATCGAGCCGAACCCGGAAAACAGCATCTACGAGATCGGGGATGTGTCGATGCTCAAGGCCGACATTGCCGAGCGGGGCCTGCGCAGCCCGCTGGAGGTTCTGCCCGCCCGGGCCGGAAAGTATATGCTGTTGGCCGGGCACCGCCGCTGGACGGCCTGCCGTGCCCTGACTGCCGAGGGCGTGGCCGGATTTGAGGTCCTGCCCTGCGTTATCAGCCAGAGTCAGGGCGCGGATGACGACCTGATCGCGCTGATTACCTCCAACGCCACGGCCCGCGAACTGACCGACGGCGAGCGGCTGCGCCAGTACATTGCACTGAAACAGGCCCTTGAACGTAAAAAGGCAGCGGGCGGCTTGGACGGGCGCGTCCGGGATGAGATGAGCCGCATTACCGGCGACGGCACCGGCACGCTGGGGCGGCTGAACGCCATTGCCAACAAGTGCATCCCGGCGGTTGTGGGAATGGTGGAAAAAGGGGAAATCAGCCTGGGCCGCGCCTATGAGTGCAGCAAGCTGTACAAGGTGCAGCAGGTGGAGTACGCGCAGCACGGCTACGCATCGCTGCCGGATGTGCCGGCCGCGGTACTGGACGAGGCTGTCAAGTGGGTGGTAGAGTGCGGGCTTGCTGAACAGCTGAAAAAAATTGACTATGTGCGGCGTGATAGATGGAATTACACGGACGGCAGCTTTGATGCCCAGGCCATGGAGCCGAAAGAACTGACGCTGGATGTGGATGGCGCGGACGTGCTTGTGAAAATCGAGGCGGACAGCAGATACCACCTTAGTGTCACTCAGCTTGACCCGGCGAAACCCGGGGAAGTTGTTGCGAGAACCGGATTGATGGACAGCGACCTGTATGACAAGGCCAAGGCACTATATATCAACCACGAGGCGCTGGAACAGTTTAAGGCCGAGGCTGCCGATAAAAAGGCGGCGAAAAAGCAGCGCGCCGCCGACGACCAAAAGTGGCTCACCATGGCCCGGCGGGAATTGGAGAACTTCGACCACTGGAACCTTGTGGACAAAAACACACGGTTAGGCTTTACCGTCCGCGCACGGCAGATGTCCGACGGCGGGCATCTGGTCGTGGCTGTGGATGATATGGCGCGTAAGGAACAGGCGCAGGGCTTGCCGTACCGGGAATGCGTGGCGGCCCGGTTTGACGCAAACGGCCAGCGCGTGGGACGGGATGGGGCGGTCGTGGCCCCGGATTGGCAAAAATGGTGGTACAACCCGAACGAGGCGCTGGAACAGTACATTGCAGAAGACATCAAGCGAGCCGCCATGAAGCAGGAGGGCTAGTATGACAGACCAAGACAAAAAGCGGTGGCTGTGGCGATACCAGGAGGCCGTGCGGATGGAGCGGGAACTTATGCAGGAGCTTGAAACGCTGAACGCCCGGGCCATCGGGATGACCAACGCCCTGACCGGGATGCCCGGCGGGGGCAGTGATGGCCAAAAGCTGCCGCGGGCTGTTGAGGGGATCGTGTCCGCCCGAAAAGAACTGCAGGCACAAATCGAAACCTGCAACGCAGTCCGGCGAGAGGTCAAGACGGCCATTGAGCAGGTGCCCGATGCCCGAGAGCGGGAAGTGCTGCGCAGGCGGTATCTGCTGGGCCAGCGGTGGGAGAACATCGCGGTCGAGACCCACACGGCGCTGCGCCATGTCTACCGGCTCCACCGGGCAGCGCTAAAAGATGTCATTGTATGTCACTAAAAATCATGCTAAAATGGTAGCATCAAGAGCCGTAGGGATAGAGATATCCCCGCGGCTTTTGTGCGTCCATCGAGACCTCCTGTTGCTAGTGGCATGGGTGCTGCGCTGATAGCGCGGGCCACGAGAAGCACCCGTCGCCCGGTGAGAACCCGGGCATTTTATAAGCTGCAGAGCCGACCCGTTCTATTCCCCGGTGGGTATGGGCGGCGCGCCCCAAAGCAACGGCGCGCCCCGGGTGCAAGACCCGGATGCGGTACCAATGGCGATGACGTCAGCGCTAATCTGCCCCCGGACGCCGGGGCTGGATTGCTGGCCAGCCGCTCCCTGCACACCTCTCCACGATGTGTCCCATGCAGGGCTTTTTCGCACGCAGGCGACCGGCGTGGATAAAAAAAGGACGCCTGACAGCCGGGAAAGACCGACGTGCCCGGCGGGCGGGAGAGACTCAACTTAGCTGTGTGACGATTGCTCCGTCCTGACTGCGCCGGGCATTTAATTTGATTTTTTGTGAGGTGAGCGCAGTGGCAAAACAGATATCTTTTGAGGATTTCTGCGAAAAATTCAAGCCGAAAAAGACAACGGACGACTGCTACACGCTGCCGACGATTTACGAGGTCATAAAAAATTGGGCCTGCAAGGAATACGACATCGACCCGGACAAAATCGTGCGGCCGTTCTACCCTGGCGGAGACTACGAAAACTTTGACTACGCGCCGGACGCAGTCGTGCTGGACAATCCGCCCTTTTCTATTTTGTCCCAGATATGCGAGTTTTATCTGGAGCGCGGGATACCGTTTTTCCTATTCGCGCCAAGCCTTACGTGCTTAAGTCAAAAGCGGGTGGCCATGCGGATGAATCATATTATCTGCGACTGTAAAATTGTGTATGAGAACGGCGCGGTTGTTCCGACGTCGTTTGTAACAAACTACGGCGGCGACGTTGTGGCGCAGTCGCAGCCGGAACTGACACAGCTGGTCAATGCGGAATCCGCGCGGCTGCGCCATGAAAAGGCGCGTGAACTGCCAAAATATGAGTACCCCTGGAATGTGCTGACGGCGGCTATGCTGCAAAAATACAGCAGGCATGGCGTGGATTATAAAGTACACCGTGGTGAATGTGAGCTGATCAAAGCACTGGATGCGCAGCGCAACGCTGAAAAAGCTGTGTTTGGCGGTGGGTTGCTGTTGAGCAGCAGGGCCGCAGCCGAAAGGGCCGCAGCCGAAAGGGCCGCAGCCGAAAGGGCCGCAGCCCATGTGTGGAAGTTGTCGCCGCGGGAACTGGCTGTTATTGAGTACATGGATAAGCGGTGCGGGGATGTGTCCAGGATGGACACGTAAAGGCTATGCGTGAATTTGCTAGAGCATTTTATAAGAGCCGAGCGTGGCAGCAGTGCCGCGCGGGATATATTGCGCAGCGGCGCAGCATTGACGGCGGAATGTGTGAAGTCTGCCACGAGACACCCGGATACATAGTGCACCACAAGCAGCACATAACGCCGCTGACCATCAATGACCCGGACGTGACGCTGAACTGGAACAATTTACAGTACGTTTGTAAGCATTGTCACGATGTTGAACATGGATATTGCGAAAAAACCAGCGCGGGCCGCGTACAATTTGACGCGGACAACAATCCCATACCCTCCCCCGTAAAATAACAGGCGGTCCGGCATATGGGACCGGTGGGGGGAGGTAGGTTTGGGCGGGAATGGAGCGCTAAGGGGGTGTAGTGGATGGAGAAAACCAGAGATCAGAGAATCAGCGCGGAGAGAAACCGATTAAACCGGATTTTGGGAGCGACCAAACGGAAAGACGGCCTGGAGCCGACGCCTAAAATCAAGGCGGCCAAAGGGCTGATTGAAAACGCGGCGTTCATGGCGGTGCACCTGCAGGATCTGCAGGCCGAAATGAACGAGCACGGCTGCGTGGAAGAATACCGAAACGGTGAGAACCAGTACGGCATGAAAAAATCCGCCGCCGCCGATATGTATACGACTATGTACAAAAATTATATTGCGACTATAAAGCAGCTGGCCGACCTGGCCCCGGACAACGTGGAAACGGACGAGCTGAGCTTGTTCATGCGGGACGGCGGACCCTGATGACGGCGCTGGAAGAATACGGCACGGCGGTACTGGATGGCCGCATCCTGGCCGGGGAAAAGATTAAGCGGCAGTACGAAAAACTGCTGACCGCCATGGCCTGCCCCAGCCAGTGGCATTTTGACGCGGCGCGCGGACAAAAGCCGATACGGTTTATTGAAACGTTCTGCCGCCAGAGCCAGGGCAAGATCGGAAGCCCTATCAAGCTGGAACTGTTCCAGCGGGCGATGCTTGAAGCGGCCTATGGATTTGTGGATGACCTGGATATCCGGCAGTATCAAGAGGTGCTGAATGTGGTTGGACGAAAAAACGGCAAGACCACGCTGTTGAGCGGCATCAATCTTTATATGCTGCTGGGCGACGGAGAGGGTGCGCCAGAGTGCTACTGCATCGCCACGGCCCGAGACCAGGCAATGAAAGGCTATACCGAGTGCTGTAATATGCGGCAGCAATCGCCGCTGATTTCTAAACACGTTCGCAAGCGGGTCGGCGATTTGTACTGCGCGGAAAACCTGGGATTTATCAAGCCGCTGGCCAGCAACACCAACAGCCTGGACGGCCTGAACGGGCACTGCATCGTCATTGATGAGCTGGCGGCTATTAAAAACCGTGACCTGTACGATTTGATGAAGCAGTCCATGTCGGCGCGGCGACAGCCTATGTTGTGGTGTATCACCACCAACGGCTTTGTACGCGGCGGCATTTTCGACGCCCAGTACGACTACGCTACCGGTGTGATCGAGGGGAGCATCCAGGACGACCGATTCCTGCCTATCATCTACGAGCTGCCGCGGCGGGATGACTGGACGAACCCTAAAATCTGGATCACCGCCAACCCCGGGCTGGGCAGCATTAAAAAAACACAGTTTTTGTCCGATTGCGTGCAAAAGGCCAAGAATGACGAGCAGTTTTTGCCGACGGTGCTGGTCAAGGATTTTAACTTGAAAGAAAACAGCACCAGCGCCTGGCTGACGTGGGACGCGCTGAACAACACGGCAACGTTTGACCCGGTGGGCATCCCCTACGGTATAGGCGGCATCGACGCGGCGGATAGCGTGGACCTTACCGCAGCGAAGATGATCGCTATGAAGCCGGACGACCCCAACATCTATGTGTTGAGTATGTACTGGATACCCGAGCGAAAGCTCGACGAGACGAAAGACCGACACCACCCGGACGATGCGCCCTACGCGGCGTGGGCCGCCCGCGGGCTTTTGCGGGTAGTGCCCGGCAACAAGGTCAACAAGCGGGTCTGCCTGGACTGGTTCCTGGAACTGCGGGACGAGCTGGACATTTATCCGCTGTATATCGGGTACGACCCGTGGCACATGGACGACAGCCTGCTGCTACAGTTTGAACAGGAGCTGGGACGGAATGTGATGCGGCCTGTGCGGCAGGGCATGGCGACATTAAGCCAGCCCATGAAAGACTTGAAGGCAGATTTCGAGGGGCACCGCGTAATCTACAACAACAACCCCATCGACAAGTACTGCCTTGCGAATACCTGCGCGAAAACCGATATCAACGGCAACGTGCAGCCGGATAAAGGCCAGTGCGCCACGCACCGCATTGACGGCACGGCGGCGCTGTTGGACGCCTATGTTGTTTTGTGCGATAAGAAGGACGAATACCTAAGTTTGATTTGAGAGGAGAGAGCGGATGGGACTGCTTGACCGGCTGCGCGCCGCCATGGGACAGCGCAGCATCTCCACCGTGCAGCTGATGCAGGAAACCGGCACACGGTACATGGCATGGCACGGCGGGCTGTATGACGCGGACGTTGTCCGCGCCTGCATCCGGCCCAAGGCCAAGGCCGTGGGAAAGCTGGTGGCAAAGCACATCCGGGAGACGGTGGACGCTGCGGGAAACCGAAGCATTGCCGTGAACCCGGCCCCCGGCATCCGGCGGCTGCTGGAAGAGCCGAACCCCTACATGACCGGGCAGGTGATGCAGGAAAAGCTCGCCACGCAGCTGTGCCTGAACAACAACGCTTTCGCGCTGATTGTGCGGGACGACATGGGGCTGCCCACGGCAATCTACCCGATTTTACCGCAGACCGCGGAGGCACTGTACAGTGCAGACGGTACGCTGGTGCTGCGGATGCAGCTGCCGAACAGTAAAATTTTTAATTTTGCGTACAGCGACATCATCCACCTGCGGCAGGATTACAACGAGGATGACATTTTCGGCACGCCCATCGGCGGGGTGCTGGCCCCGCTGCTGGATGTGGTAACGACGACCGACCAGGGCATTGTGAGCGCCATAAAAAACAGCAGCGTGGTACGGTGGTTGCTGAAATTCACGAACCCCCTGCGGCCCGAGACCTTAAAAGAACAGGCAAAGAATTTCGCCGACAACTATCTGGCTACGGCGAGCGGCACCGGCGTGGCCGCAGTGGACAGCAAGGCGGATGCGCAGCAGATCGACCCGAAGGACTACGTGCCCAACGCGGAACAGATGGACCGGACGACGCAGCGCATCTACGCGCTGTTCAACACCAACGCCCACATCGTGGACAGCAGCCGAAGCGAGGATGAGTGGAACGCCTACTTCGATGCCGAAATCGAGCCGGTGCTGCGCCAGCTTGGCGGTGAGTACACCCGCAAACTGTTCAGCTTGCGAGAACGCGGGTTCGGCAACCGCATCGTGTTTGAGGCGAGCAGCTGGGACGGTGCGAGCCTGGGCACAAAGCTGAACCTGATGCAGATGGTGGACCGCGGGGCACTGACGCCGAACGAGTGGCGCCTTGCGTTTAACCTGGCCCCGGTGCCGGGTGGAGACGCGCCCATCCGCCGTTTGGATACAGCAAAGGTTGAGGAAGGAGCGACGACTGAATGAGGCTGAATATCTACGGCGACATCGTATCGAACGACGATGCCTGGATTTATGATTATCTGGAAATGGACTGCACCTGCCCGAGCCGCGTGGTGGCGGCGCTGGAAGATGCCAAGGGCCAGGCTGTGGATGTATATATCAATTCCGGCGGTGGCGACATTTTCGCGGGGAGCGAAATTTACAGCGCAATCCGCAGCTATACAGGCAAAACCACGCTGCACGTTGTCGGCCTGGCGGCCAGCGCGGCCAGCGTAATCGCCTGCGCAGGGCGATGTCTTATCAGCCCTACGGCTATGATGATGGTCCACAATGTCAGCGGCACGTTCGGCGGGGACTGCCACGACATGGACAAGGCCGCAGAACTGCTGCGCAAGGCCAACAGCGCCATTGCGGCGGCTTATGTTGCAAAGACCGGCATGACCGAGGAAGAAGCCCTGGCCATGATGGACCATGAGACATGGATCACCGCAAAGCAGGCCGTGGAGCATAAGCTGGCGGATGCCATTGAAGAACCTGCCAAGCAGCCAATACAGATGGCTGCGTCTATGGGGATGGCGCTTAGTGATGAGACAAAGCAGCACATCCGCGATACCGTTAAATCTCCGGCAGCGCGAAAAGCACAGGCCGAGGTTAATATTTTAAAACTGAGAGGAGAACACAATGAAACTTTCTGACTACCGCAACAACCGTAAGGCGCTGCTGGATGCCGCGCAGAAGCTCATCGACGACGGCAAGCTGCAGGAGGCCGAGGCCAAGACCAAAGAGGTGGAGGCCCTGGACGCCCAGTTTGACAAGGAAAAGAAAATGCGTGACGCGCTGAACGCTATGAGCGACCACGGTCAGCTGCCCGAGGGAATGCACGGCGAGGGCCTGCTGAACCTGGAAAACGTTGAGGGCAAGGACATCGGTGCGGGGAGCAAGGCGTACCATGATGCGTTCTTTAAGCATTTGCTGGGCAAGGATGACGAGATGACCGCCCTGGAGAACGCCGCCTTTACCCACACGACCACCACGACCGCCGCCGTGTTGCCCACCACCATGCTGAACCAGATCTGGGATTTGGTCAGCGGCCAGCACAGCATCCTGGGCGATATCACCATCTACCGCACCGGCACCATTCTGGAAATCGTCAAGCATACCGCTGTGACCGCCGGTAAGGCGAAGAAGGTCAACGAGAACGCCGCCAACGATGACGAGAACAACACCTTTGTCAAGGTCACTTTGAGCGGCCATGATTTTAGCAAGCACGTCAACATCAGCTACGCCGAGGCCAAGATGAGCATCGACGCGCTGGAAAGCTACCTGGTCAACGAGATCAGCACGAGCCTGGGCGAGGCCATGGCCGCAGACGTTGTGGCCAGCATCGGCACCGGTATGGCTGCGGCCAACAAAGTGACCGGCGCGGCCGCCACGGTTACGTTTGCCGAGCTGGCCGGGCTGCTGGGCAAGCTGAAGCGCGTGGGCAGCTGCGTGGCCTATATGCAGCGCGGCACGCTGTACAACCAGCTTGTGTCCATGGTGGACACGACCGGCCGCCCCATCTTCCAGCCGAGCGCCCAGGTGGGTGCCGAGGGCAGCCTGCTGGGTGCTACCATCAAGATCGAGGATGCCGTTGCGGATGGCGTGATCCTGGTCGGCGACCCCAAAAAATTCGCCTACAACATGGTGCAGGACATCATGGTCGAGACTGTCAAGGACATCAAGAACCACGTCTACACCTACGCGGGCTATGCCCGCGGCGAGGGCACGCTGATCGACGATCTGGCGTTTGCCCAGTGGACGCCGAAAGGCATCGGCGGCTGATCGAGGGCTGACCGATGACCACTGAGCAGATCGCCGCCGCCAAGCTGTGGCTGCGCATCAGCACCGACGCGATGGACGAGGAAATCGGCCAGACGATGGATGCGTGCCTGCTGGACCTGCACAACGCGGGGGTGAATGCCCCACAGATGACAAGCCCGCTGGTGCAGCAGGCTGTGAAGCTGTACTGTAAAGCGCAGTTTGGCTTTGGCGACGATAACGACAAATTTGCCCGCGCCTATGAGTACCTGAAGTGCTCTTTGGCGCTGAGCAACGACGAGACCCAGTAAAGGAGGGCTGACCGATGGAACGTTCTGATGTGATGCAGCTGATCGCTGTGACATATAAAGAGGATGCCATCGGGCAGCGTATCCCTGCTGAAACTGCCCGCAATGTGTTTTGTAATGTTGCGAGTGTGTCGGCATCCGAGTGGTTTGAGGCGGGCCGCTCCGGAATGCAGGCCGCGCTGAAGGTGACGGTATTTGAGCCGGACTACCGTGGCGAGCAGATCGCCGTGGTGGACGGCGTGCGGTATGGGATTTACCGCACTTACCGCGCCAAAAACGAGACGCTGGAACTGTACCTGGAGGCTAAGGCGGGGATATGAGCCATAACGTTGACAAGCTGGCCGGTGAAGTCGCTGCGATGCTGGAAGCCTACACTGATGAGGTAACGGAGGCTGTTAAAGCAGAGTGCGAGACGGTCGCCGATGAATGCCTTAAAGAAATACGCGCAGCCAGCCCTGTGAAAACCAGAAAATATAAAAAAGGCTGGAGAAAAAAGGTGGAGTACGAGGGAAAAGGGGACATCCGAATCCGCGTTTACAACGCCAAGTATCCCGGCCTTACGCATTTGCTGGAAAAAGGGCACGCTAAAGTAAACGGCGGGCGGGTGGCGGCGATACCGCACATTGAACCGGCAGAACAGCACGCCGCAGAAAAACTTGTAAATAAGGTGAAGGTTAAAATCCGATGACGCTTGCCGAACTGAAAACAAAATTAAAAACCAGCGGCCTGCCGCTGGCCTACCGGCAATGGCCGGTGGCAAGCCCGGACGACCCGAACAGCGGCCCGCCGCCCCTGCCGTACCTTATCTATTATGAAGGCAACGTGGACACGCTGAAGGCCGACGGCGTGGTCTATTATAAAATCCACCACATTACGGTGGAATTGTACAGCAAGGAAAAAGACCTGGCCGCCGAGGCCGCGCTGGAACAGGCTTTTGACGGCCTGGGCTGGGTAAAAACGTATGAAGAATATCTGGACAGTGAGCATATGATAATGTGCTCCTACGATTTAACGATTTGAGGTGTAATTATGGCTGAAACGAGCGATAAGAACAAGGTACACTACGACCTGCAGAACGTCTACGTTGCGGAGGTCACGGTGGACGAGAGTGACGCCGTTACCTTCGGCACACCGGAGCGGCTGCGCGGCGCAATCAGCATGGATCTGTCTGCGCAGGGAGACACGGTGACGCTGCGGGCCGACGGCATCAACTACTATGTGAATAACTCCAACAACGGCTACCAGGGCGACCTGACACTGGCCATGGTGCCGGACTGGTTCAAGGAAAAGTATCTGGGCATGACGCTCTCCACCAAGGACAAGGTTTTGGTGGAAAACGCAACGACCGACAAGCCCAAGGCGTTTGCGCTGCTGTATGAGTTCCAGGGAGATGCCAACGCACGCCGCCATGTCATGTACAACTGCCTGGCCGCCCGCCCGAGCGCCCACGGCGAGAATAAAGACAGCAAGGTGAAGGCCGACACCGAGGCACTGACCCTGACGGCCAGTCCGCTGCCCGATGGCAGCGTGAAGGCCAGCACGACCGCCGAGACGCCGACGAGCGTGTACGAAAACTGGACAAAAGCTGTGTGGAAACAGGACACGGTGGCCTGAGGTGCTGAACGATGACGAAGACGATCGCTATTGACGGTAAAGAAATCACGCTGGCCGCCAATGCCCTGACGCCCCGGCTGTACCGCCACAAGTTCGGACGGGATATGATCCAGGACTTGAACCGGCTGCGCCGCAGCTACGCCAAAGCGCTGAGCCTGCCCGACGATGCCACCGAGGAAGAGCGGCAGGACGCCCAGCTGGAGGCGGTCGATCTGGAAATTTTTGAGAACGCGGCCTACATCATGGCGCGGCAGGGAGACCCGGCCAGCGTGCCGGACGACCCGGACGATTGGCTGAGCGGGTTTGAGACGTTCAGCATCTACGCCGTGATGCCCCACATTTTGGAATTGTGGGCCGGGAACCAGCAGACGACCGCCAAGGCTAAAAAAAAATAAGACCTACGGTGCGTGAAGAGACCGGGGCCACGTTTATGCTGCGCTGCGCAGAGCTTGGCCTGCGCGGGAACGACCTGGCCGGGATGACGATGGGCATGGTGTACGATATGCTTATTGAACGGGCCAACGACCACGAACAGTACAGCTACCGCGCCACGCAGGAAGATTTTGACAGGTTTTAAAAGGGATGTGTCCAGTGTGGACACATCCCGATTTTTATAAAAAGAGGAGGTGGTGGACATGGCAGACCGCATCAAGGGCATTACCGTACAGATCGGCGGCGACACGACCGGTTTGAGCAAGGCACTGAGCGGCGTTAACAAGCAGATAAAAACCACCCAGAACGAACTGAAGGATGTTGAAAAGCTGCTAAAGCTCGACCCAAGCAACGTTAAATTGCTGGCCCAAAAGCAACGGCTGTTGGCCGGTGCGGTGGAGGAAAGCAAGACCAAGCTGGACGGCCTGAAAGCGGCAGAAAAAGAGGTTAAACAGCAGTTCAAGGACGGCGTCATCGACCAAAGCAAGATGGACGCCTTTAACCGTGAACTTATCGACGCGAAAGAATCTTTTGATGCCGCCAAAAAGGCGGCCCAGGAGTTTGGCGGCGTTGTGGCACAGGAAATGCAGCTGGCCGGGCAGAAGGTTGGCGAGGTCGGCGAGAAAATCAGCGGAATCGGCGACAAAATCAGCGGGACGGGCAAGGCCCTGATGCCTGTGACCGGTGCCATTGTCGGCGCCGGTACGGCGTCGGTGGTGGCGGCCACGGATTTTGAAACCAGCATGGCAAAACTGAGCACAATCGCCGATACGAGCAAGGTATCCACCGAGGACTTGAAAGCCCAAATCCTGGATGTTTCAAATACCTATGGCGTGAGCGCGAGCGACATCGCCGAGGCTGCGTACAACGCTATCAGCGCCGGACAGGATACCGAGGACGCTGTGCAGTTTGTGGCAGACGCTATGCAGCTTGCGAAAGCGGGCTTTACAGATTCCGGCACGGCAATCGACACGCTGACGACCATCATGAACGCCTACGGCGACGCGAGCGGAAGCGCGGCGGATATCTCCGACCGATTGATCACTGCACAAAATTTAGGTAAAACCACGGTGGCCGAGCTTGGCAGCAGCATGGGTAAAGTCATTCCGACGGCGGCCATGTACGGCGTGAACCTGGACAACCTGGCCAGCGCCTATGTTACTACCACAAAAAACGGTATTTCTACGGCTGAGTCGACAACCTACATCAACGGTATGCTGAACGAGCTGGGAAAAAGCGGAAGTACGGCCAGCAACATCCTGAAAAATAAAACGGGAAAGAGTTTTAAAGAGCTGATGGACTCCGGCATGAGTCTGACGGATGCTTTACAAATCATCCAAGATGCCGCCGATGCGTCCGGCAAATCTATGGCGGATATGTTCAGCAGCCAGGAAGCGGCAAAAGCTGCGGCTACCATCACGCAGCACGCTGACGACTTTACAGAATCTATGGACGCCATGGCCGAAAGCAGCGGGAAAACTGCGGAGGCTTTCGCCGTTGTGGACGACACGACGGCGGCGTCCATGGAAAAGCTGAAAACGTCGGTGCAGAATTTAGCCATTCAGCTTGGGGATGTTCTGATTCCTGTTGTTGAAGCGGTCGTTGGCCATGTGCAGCGCATTGTGGATTGGCTGGGAAGTTTGGACGAAAGCCAGAAAAAGACCATTGTGACGGTTGCGGCCATTGTGGCGGCGGTGGGACCTGCGCTGATTATCATTGGAAAAGTGGTTAGTGGCGTAGGCGGAATCGTTGGAGGACTGGGCACGGCCATTAAGGTGATAGCGACGGTTGTAGGAATTATTACAGGCACCGTGGTTCCGGCAATCGCATCGGTTATCAGTTTAATAGCTGGTACGGTGATACCGGCCATTGCAGCGTTCGCTAGTATGCTCGCGGGCGCGGTTGTGTCGGCAATTACGGCGGTAGTTGGCCTGATTACTGGTACGGTGATACCGGCCATTGTGGGATTTGTCACGACAGTTGGTATTGTTCCGATTGCGATTGTGGCTGCGGTGGCGGCGGTTATCGCGGCAATCGCCTTGTTCGGCGACCAGATCCAGGCGGTGCTGCAGGGGGTGGATGACTTTTTGCAGGGCGTTTTCGCCACGGACTGGACGAATATCTTCGGCCCTGTGCTGGGTGAAGTGTTGAATGCTTTTTTTGCGAATGTAAAAAACATCTGGGACAGCATCAAGATGGTTTTTGACGGAATTATCGATTTCATCCGCGGCGTGTTCACCGGCGACTGGGAGCGCGCGTGGACCGGCGTGAAAGAGATTTTTGGCGGCATCTTCGACGGACTGAAGGCGGTGGCCAAGGCACCGCTGAACGCTATCATCGGCATGGTGAATATGGCGATCAGCGGAATAAACGGCGTGATCGGCGGGCTGAACAAGATACCGGGCGTCAACATTGGCGAAATCGGAAAAATCCCTTATCTTGCGAAAGGCGGCATTTTGAGCCGCGGCAGCGCAGTGGTCGGTGAAGCCGGGCCTGAGCTGCTGACGATGAGCGCGGGCCGCGCGGTCGTGCAGCCGCTTACCAACAACACAACGAATCATTCCGCCAGCTACGGCAACGTTACCATTAACGTCTACGGCGCGGCGGGGCAGAGCGTAAACGAACTGGCCGACATCGTAATGGAAAAGATGCAGGGGCACGTGGAGCGACGGGAGGCGGTGTGGACTTGAGGCAGAAATTTACTTTTAACGGCCACAGCAGCGCCGACTTCGGCCTGCACATCGACGGCAGCGGGGTCTGCAACGCTCCCGAACGGGACACCGACAGCCTTGTGATTCCGGGCCGAAACGGCGCGCTGACGGTTGATAATGGCAGGTACGGCAACGCAACGGTGGAGTACGCGGTCGGCCTGCACGGTGACGACACGCAGCCCCGGATAGATGCCGTGCGGGAATGGCTGCTGACCGCCGTGGGATACCAGCGGCTGGAAGACACCTACCACCCAGACGAATACCGGCAGGCCCGGTACAGCGGAAGCGTGGAGTGGGATATCAACCGGCTGGCGCGGTGCGGGGAGGCCACGCTGACGTTTGACTGCTGGCCCCAGCGATTTTTGAAGTCCGGCGAGGACGCGCTGACGGTGGCGAGCGGCGGGAAGTTGTACAACCCTACCGGCTGCGCGGCGCTGCCGCTGATACGGTTGACGCTGACCGGCGACGCCAAGCTCAACGTGGGCGGCGTCCAGATGAGCGTTGCCGAGCACATGGGACCAATGTGGATCGACTGCGATCTGCAGGACGCCTACTACAACAACACAAATCTGAACAAGTACCTGACAGCGCCGGAGTTCCCGGTGCTGGGGGCAGGGGCAACGCAGGTAAGCTGGAGCGGTGGGATCAGCAAGTGCGAGGTCGTGCCGCGGTGGTGGAGGCTGTGAGGGGGAAAGAGCAGTTAAGGCAAGGCCGCCCCTCATCCGGCCCTGCGGGGCCACCTTCCCCCGAGGGGAAAGGCTTAGGCGTCGAAAGGATGTGAGGGAAAATTAGTTATCCGAGATATTATGACGGCACGACCGGTTTGCAGGGCAACGGCGTGGGGGTGCTGCGGGATGCTGTCCGCTGTACCGTGACCGAGGAACGAAACGGCGCTTTTGAACTGGAAATGGTCTATCCCATCACTGGGCAGCATTACAGCAGCCTGGCGCTGCGCGGGCTGATTCTGGCGAAGCCGAACCCCTACGGCGAGGCGCAGTATTTCCGCATTTATAAAATCAGCCGCCCTATAAACGGCCAGGTGACGGTCAACGCGCAGCACATCAGCTACGATTTGAGCGGTATTCCGGTGGGGCCGTGCAAGGCGTCGAACGCAGCACAGGCCTTGCAGCAGCTTAAAAGCCATGCGGAGGTGAGTTGTGATTTCACTTTCTGGACAGACATCCAGACCGTGGCGGACTTTACCGTTGCCGTGCCCAGCAGCCTGCGCAGTCTGCTGGGCGGCGTGGAGGGCAGCGTGCTGGACTGCTACGGCGGCGAGTACGAGTGGGACAATACCACCGTAAAGCTGCACAGCCAGCGCGGCACCGACCGCGGCGTGACGATCCGCTACGGAAAGAACCTGACCGACCTGACCCAGGAGGAAAGCTGCGCCGAGGTCTACACCGGCGTCTACCCCTACTGGGTGGACAGCGATGGCAACGTGACCCAGATCACCGGCAGTCCGGTGGTCAACGTGCCGGACGGCCAGTATGACTTTGTGCGGGTGCTGACACTGGACGTGAGCCAGGATATAAAAGAACAGCCCACCGCCGCCCAGCTGCGGCAGGCCGCGCTGGATTATATCAGCGCCAACAAGGTGGGCGTGCCGAGGGTGAGCCTGACAGTAAGTTTTGCCCAGCTGGAACAGACCGCCGAATACGCCGACATGGCCCTGCTGGAGCGGGTGTGCCTGTGCGATACCGTTCATATGCAGTTTGCGAAGCTGGGCGTGAGCGCGGATGCCCGGTGCATCAAAACAGTCTATGACGTGCTGCTGGAACGGTACGACAGCGTAGAGCTGGGAGACGCCCGCAGCAGCCTGGCCAACACCGTGGCCGATATGGGAAAGACCGTACAGAGCACCGTGAACAAGACGCGCAGCGACTTGGAACGGGCCATCGACCGCGCCACACAGCTTATCACCGGCAATCTGGGCGGCTATGTGGTGCTGCACAGCTCCACCGGCGCGGATGAGCCGGACGAAATCCTTGTGATGGACAAGCCGGAAATCGCCAAGGCCACAAAGGTCTGGCGGTGGAATCTGGCCGGGTGGGGGTACAGCAGCAGCGGCTACGGCGGGCCGTACCGTCTGGCCGCCACGATGGACGGTGCGATCAACGCCGATTTTATTACGACCGGGACAATGAGCGCGAATCTTATCCGGGGCGGTGTTCTGCAATCCACCAACGGAAAGTTCGTGTCCAATCTGGACACGGGCGTCACGACTTTTAATGGCGGGCTGGTGGTGAATAGCGACAATTTCAAAATCGGCTCGGACGGGTCTGTTGATATCACCGGTAAATTCACTTCGACGGTGTCGGAGAGCAAGTGCGTCATCGACGACGCCAAAATTGAAATGTACCGAAAGACTAACGACGGCAACTGGCACATGGGCGCGTTTATGTCTACGTGGGGCGCTAATAATGCCGTTGGCCGCCTCGTTCTGTACGGCCCGGCGGCCAGCAACACCAATGACATGATCGAGAACGTCACGATGGCGGGCCAGTATTCCGGCGGCGCTATCGCGATCAGCGACGCAAAAGGCAATGTGAAGGTGCAGCTGGGCGTGGACGGTGCTGGCGATGGCTATGTGTTGGTCAACGGCAGAATGATACAGTGAGGTGGTTTTAAATGGCGGCAGCCAATTACAGCCCACCCGCTACAGCGCTTATCAAGGCGACGCGGGCGGATTTTGACCGGCGGGACGTTGTGCAGCCGGTGCATCTGGTACAGTACGACGATACGCTCCCGGTGCTGGCCGTGGCCCTGTACAAGGGCGGGCAGCCCTGGACACTGCCCACCGGCGCAGATGTCAACCTGCGGATGGATAAAAAGGACGGCCACTATGTCTACAACCCTGCGCTGGGCGTGAGCAGCGACCGCAACACAGTTTATTTGGCCGTGACAGCGCAGATGACGACCGGCTACGGCACGTTTGACCCGGTGGTAGAGGTGCTGGCGGGCGGCGGTGTGGCCGGTATGGCCGCGCTGCGGCTGGAAATTGACCGGAACCCGGTGCAGGATGGCATGATCGAGAGCACGGACGAGTACAAGACCGTGCAGGCGCTGGCCGCTGAGGTGGCCGCCAACGCCAAGATCGTGCGGGATAATGAGGCCGGAATCCAGGCTGTGCACGAAAACATCGAGGCCATCAAGGCCGCGCCTTCCAACGCCACGGCTGCTGCGGCCAGTGCCAAGGAGGCCCGCAGCTGGGCCGTTGGTGATACAGCATCCCGCCCCGGCGAGGGCATGGACAATGCCAAGTATTACGCCGCGCTGGCCCAGCAGGTCAGCCAGGGCGCGGTGGGCTGGTACCCGAATTACGAGGCACTTTACGCCGCGCACGATACAGGCTACGACGGAAACTGGGCCATTGTGGGAGACACAGATACCATCTGGGTGTGGGACAGCGATACCGGGGTTTGGAAGGACACCGGAGAAAGCAGCAAGTTTGCGAATTATTACGATAAGACCCAAATCGACGCCATGCTGGCCGCTATGAAATCGAAGCTGAAAACCGTAACGGTGGCGACATCGGCCTGGACGGCTGGCGACTACTCAGTGTCGTGGGACGACGGAACCAGCACGAGTTATACGCAGTGTGCTACTGTCACAGTTTCCGATGTGACGGCAGACAGTCACATCGCGGTAAGCGACCGCACGAGGGTGACGGATGCGGTGCGGATGATAGCCGCGCTGGAACCCGGGGCGGGAGTTGTTAAGTTTTATGCGAACAGTGCGCCGACGAGCGCGGCGGTGTTTGTGGTGGAGGTGAGTGTATGAGTGGAGCGGCGAATAATCCGTATAAGCAGGAAGCACCCGACAAAACGCTGACGCAAG
>OGKG01002055.1_pt1 | contig 22108 bp, 15 predicted proteins | sample 1572201 | NCBI WGS metagenome assembly OGKG01 (sample SAMEA2582146, study PRJEB24529) | metagenome | biome: Human gut stool | place: China | collected 2011 | reverse complement strand
TGCTGGGCGGCGGTTCCAACCTGCTGATCGGCGACCTGATCGAGATGCAGTTCCTCGGCAACAGCTACAACCTGAACGTCGGCTCGGCCATGAGCCTGGTGCTGATGATCATCGTTCTGCTGTGCATGAGCTTTACTTCGAGCTTCGACGAGGATGAAATGGAGGGGGTGTCCTGATGAAAACGAAACATCTCCGCCTGATGCAGCGGGTCTATATCATCCTGTTTTTCTGCTTCATGTATCTGCCCATCGCGTATATGATCGTGTTCAGCTTCAACCAGAGCAAGGGCTATGCGCTGTTCACCGGGTTTACGCTCAAGTGGTACACCAGCCTGTTCCACAATGCCTCCATCCTGCGGGCGCTGGCCGTCTCGGTGGAAGTGGCCCTCATCTCGGCCGTCATCGCCACGATCCTGGGCACGGCGGCTTCGCTGGGCATCGCCTCTATGGGCCGCAAGAGCCGCCTTGTGGTGACGAACATCACCTATATCCCGGTCGTCAACCCAGAGATCATTACCGGCATCTCGCTGATGCTGCTCTTCGTGGCCTACCAGCGTTTTGCGGGCCGGGTGGAGTTCCTGCCCGATACCATCATGGGCCTGCCCACGCTGCTCATCGCGCACATCGCGTTCAACGTGCCGTATGTCATCTTCAACGTCACGCCCAAGCTCAAGCAGCTGGACGTCAAGCTGTATGAGGCGGCTCTGGACCTCGGTTGTGACCCCAGGCAGGCGTTCTTCAAAGTCATCCTGCCGGAGATCAGCCCCGCCATCCTGTCGGCTTTCCTCATCTGCCTGACCTACTCCATTGATGATTTCATGATCTCCTACTTCAACTGCGGCACGGTGGAGACCCTGCCCATCGCCATCTACTCCATGACCCGCAAAAAGGTCAGCCCGGAGATCTACGCCCTGTCTACCATCATGTTCGTGGTCATTCTGACCATCATCCTGATCTCCAACGCCATGGAGAGCCGCGGCTACCGCCGGGACCAGAAGGCACTGAGAGGGGAGGATGCCGCATGAAACAGATGAAGCGCATGGTGCTTTTACTGCTGACGGTGGTGTTTACCGTTAGTCTGCCGCTTTCGGCGTATGCCGCCGGGACCATCGAGGTCACGGAAGATGTTTCCGTTTCGGATGATTACGACTGGACCCGCTTCAAGGGCCAGAACGTCACCCTGAACGTCTACAACTGGGGTGAGTATATCTCCAACGGCTCGGACGACAGCGTAGACGTGGTGGATGCCTTCCAAAAGCTGACCGGCATCCACGTCAACTACACCACCTTTGATTCCAACGAGTCGCTCTACGCCAAGCTGAAATCCGGCGCGGCGGATTACGATGTCATCATCCCGTCGGACTATATGGTCGCCAAGATGATCTCGGAGGGAATGCTCGCAAAGCTGAACTTTGACAACATCCCCAACTTCCAGAACATCGACGAAGTCTACCGCAACGCCGACTACGACCCCGCCAATGAATACACGGTGCCGTATATGCTCTGCACCACCGGCATCATCTACAACACCACCATGGTGGACAAAGCGCCCGCCAGTTGGGCCGACCTGTGGGATGAACAGTACGCCGGCAATATCCTGATGTTCAACAACAGCCGGGATGCGTACGCCATCGCGGCATTTGCCACCGGCCACAGTATCAACCCCCAGTCCACTGAGGAAGTGGACGAGGTGGTCGGACACCTCAAAGCGCAGAAACCGCTGGTCCAGGCATACGTCATGGACGAGATCTTCGATAAGATGATCGGCGGCGAGGCGGCCATCGGCGTCTATTATTCCGGCGACGCCATCACCATGATCGATGACAACCCCGACCTGGCCTGGGTCTTCCCGGAGGAGGGCAGCGTCCTTTCGGTGGACAGCATGTGCATCCCCGCCACCAGCGAGAAGCAGGAAGCCGCCGAGATGTTTATCAACTTCATGTGCGAAGTGGACATCGGCAAAGCCAACGCCGAATACATCGGCTACACCACCCCCATGCAGGCCGTGTGGGAAGTGCTGGACGAGGACCTGAAGTACAGTGAGATCGCCTTCCCCTCGGAGGAGATCGAAGCGAAGGAAAAGGTCTTCACTGCCCTGAGCGATGAGGTCAACAGTGAACTGGACGTCAAGTGGAGCGAGATGAAGAGCTACGACGAGGGCGGCAGCGGCATCGTCTTCCTGATGCTGCTTCTGGCCATGGTCGCGCTGGCCTGCTTCAACATCTGGCGCAAGCTGCGCAAAAAATCGCGGAACATGTATTGATCCATGCAGGCTGCGCCGCAAACGGTGCGGCCTGTTTTTTGATAGAGAGGATATTTTTACCATGGAACTGAACCACTTTACTGAAACTGCGACCGTTCTGAACGCCGACTGTGATTTTCACCGGAAGCTCAAACCCAGCGCCCTGTTCCGCTATGTGGAGCAGGCTGCGGCGGATCACGCCCGCGCCTACGGCATGGACGACGATTTCTTTGCCGCCCGCCACACGACGTTTCTGGTGGGCAAGCAGGCCGTGGAGGTCTACCGGATGCCCACCCGCGGTGAGAAGATCACGCTGGATACCGCCTGTGAGCCTTGCAAAAAAGGCTCGATGAAGCGGATTACCCACATCCTCGACGAGGCCGGGAAGGAGCTGGCCCTCGTGGACTGCCGCTGGATCGTGGTGAACACCGAAATGGGGCACATCATGCGGCAACCCAGCTGGCGCACCCCCAACTACGAAAATGAGAATGTGGAAGAGGAGCTGCCCCAGCTGGTGCACAAATGCAAGGAGCTGACCCCGGCGGGCAGCTGGACGGCCAGCTACTCGCTGTGCGACCTGAACGGCCATGTGAACAACTCGTTCTATCTGGACATCGCCTGCGACGCCCTGCCGCTGGATGCACTCCGGAAGGGTCCGCTGCGCTTCGCCTCCATCAAGTACCACCGCGAGATCCCGATGGGGGCGCAGGTGGCGGTGGCCTATGCGCCGTCGGCCGACGGCTGGTATGTGGTGGGCCGCCGGGACGAGCACATAGCCTTTGAGTGTTATCTGGAATTTTCCAGCGAAGCGGCTGAGAACGCTGAATAAAGAATTACAAAAAAATTACAAAAACTTTCGCAAAACCCCTTGCAAAATGGTTTCAAAAGAGTTACAATATGGTTACAAGAAGAGCGAAAGCTCTTCTGCGTGAAATCTTTTTCTTCTTGTTATCCGTGGATATCGGGTGCGCACCGCTCCTCCTCCGGCTGTTCTCCTTCGCAGCTGTTGGTGCGTACCGCACAGGCGGTATCCTCGCTTCGTGTGCAAAAGAGCTCGCTCCCATTCGGGGGCGGGCTTTTTTGCGCCCCAGGCCCGCAGCAGGGGAGAACGGCCCGCATTTTCGGGAATAAAGTGTTACTTTCCACCGTTTTCTTAGACAAAGTGTCTGGTTTTCGCAAGGACAGTTTTGGAAAGTTTGTTTTGCGAAATGCTTGCGTTTGTGCCGGTTTGTGTTACAATAGGTGCAAGCATTTTTAGCATCTTCCAGGCACGATAAGTGAAATGAATTTGCCGCCGTTTCTACGGGCTGCACGAGAGAAAAGGAGTTTGAGTATGGCATATTTCTATGAAGAACCTTCCCGCACCTTTGGTGAGTACTTGCTGATCCCCGGCTATTCTTCTTCGGAGAATGTCCCCACGGCGGTCAGCCTGAAGACCCCGCTGGTCAAGTACCGCAAGGGTGAGGAAGAATGCCCGCTGGAAATGAACATCCCCATGATCAGTGCCATCATGCAGGCAGTCTCCGGCGACAAGCTGGCGATCGCGCTGGCACGCGAGGGCGGCGTTTCCTTTATCTATGGCTCCCAGAGCATTGAGAACGAGGCAGCGATGGTCCGCCGCGTCAAGAGCTATAAGGCCGGTTATGTCGTCTCCGACTCCAATCTGGCCCCGACGGCCACCCTGCACGATGTGCTGGAGCTGAAGGCCCGCACCGGCCACTCCACCATTGCCGTCACCGCCGACGGCACCCCCAACGGTAAGCTGTTGGGTATCGTGGCCTCCCGCGATTACCGCGTCAACCACACCCCCGATGACGCCTCCGTCACCACCTTCATGACCCCCATCGAAAAGCTGGTCACGGCCCCGGAAAATACCTCCCTGCATGACTGCAACAATATCATCTGGGATAACAAGATCAACACGCTGCCTCTGGTGGATGCCGAGGGCAACCTGAAGTATTTCGTCTTCCGCAAGGACTACGACTCCCACAAGAAGAACGCCAACGAGCTGCTGGACGCCAACAAGAGCTATGTGGTGGGTGCCGGTATCAACACCCGTGACTACGCTGAGCGCGTGCCCGCTCTGGTGGAGGCCGGTGTGGACGTGCTGTGCATCGACTCTTCCGAGGGCTACTCCGAGTGGCAGGCCCGCACCATCCACTGGATCCGGGAGCACTACGGCGACAAGGTGAAGGTGGGTGCCGGCAACGTGGTGGATGCCGAGGGCTTCCGCTTCCTGGCCGAGCAGGGTGCCGACTTCGTGAAGATCGGCATCGGCGGCGGTTCCATCTGCATCACCCGCGAGACCAAGGGCATTGGCCGCGGCCAGGCTACCGCTGTCATCGAGGTCGCCAAGGCCCGCGATGAGTATTATAAAGAGACCGGCATCTATGTGCCCATCTGCTCTGATGGCGGCATCGTCCACGATTACCACATCACCCTCGCGCTGGCCATGGGCGCAGACTTCGTCATGCTGGGCCGCTACTTTGCCCGCTTTGACGAGAGCCCCACGAACAAGGTCCGCATCAATGGCCAGTATATGAAGGAGTACTGGGGCGAAGGCTCCAACCGTGCCCGCAACTGGCAGCGCTACGATCTGGGCGGTTCCAGCAAGCTGAGCTTTGAGGAAGGCGTGGACAGCTACGTGCCCTATGCCGGCCCTCTGGCTGACGGTGTGCAGACCACTCTGTACAAGGTCAAGAGCACCATGTGCAACTGCGGCGCTCTGTCCATCCCGGAGCTGCAGCAGAAAGCAAAGCTGACCGTGGTTTCCTCTACCTCCATCGTTGAGGGCGGCAGCCACGACGTTGTGCTGAAGAATGCTACCCCCAATATCATCAACGGTTAACACGTTTGTTCTGAAAGCCGCCCGTGCTGTTTGTGTATGGGCGGCTTTTTCTTACCGGAAATCGACCGGGATTTTCCAAAAATGCTTGCACCGCTCTGCGTTTGGTGATATCATGATAGAAACGCACTGTCAAGACAGGCAGGCGCGCAAACCTTCCCACAGGTCAGAACGGCACGGGACAGCAAGGAGCCTTTGCCGGGTGTAAAGAAGAGAGGATACTATTCATGGACGAAATCAAGGTTGTGCCTTATATTCCAGATGAGGACTACGACAACCCCGCAATGGTCGTGGATTTTTATGAATTTACAATGGCAAACTGCCTGTTCCTGCACGGATTCAAGGACACCACGCTGGTGTTTGATATGTTCTTCCGCAAGAACCCGGATGCTCAGGGCTACTCCATCAGCGCCGGCCAGCGCAAGCTGACCCGCTTCCTGCTGAACTACCACTTCAATGCACAGGATATCTGGTGGCTGCGCACCAAGGGCATGAGTGAGGAATTCTGCGAGTATCTGCGCACCTATCAGTGGAAGGGCGACATGTACGCTCTGCCCGAGGGAACGGTGGCATACCCGCATGTGCAGATGGTGCGCATCGAGTGCGACCTCGTGGGCGCAATTCTGATCGAGACCTACCTGCTGCAGACCATGAACTTCCACAGTCTGATCGCCACCAAGGCTACCCGCGTCACCGGCCTGAACACCCACACGCCCCGCAGCGTGATGGAATTCGGCACCCGCCGTGCGCAGGGCGAAAGCGCTGGCAACGATGGTGCATATGCTGCTGTTCTGGGCGGCTGCGTAGGCACTGCCAACTGTTTGGCCGAGATGAAGTTTGGCGCGGAGGTCAAGGCTGTGGGTACCGTAGCGCACAGCTTCATCGAGTTCTTCCCCACGGAGTTTGATGCCTTCAAGGCCTTTGCCGATACCTACCCGGATTCGGTCAGTCTGCTGCTGGACACCTATAATATCATGGAGAGCGGTCTGCCCAACCTCATTAAACTGGACGATTACCTCGTCGAAAAATACCCCAACGACCCGAACCGCCGCGTCAAGAGCGCCCGTATCGACTCCGGCGACCTGGCCCGCGGCTCCAAGCGCCTGCGCAAGGCACTGGATGCGGCCGGTAAGCCTTACATCAAGCTGGTGGCTTCCAATGGTCTGGACGAAAAGAAGATCGCCAACATGGAGCTGTATGAGCACGCTCATTTTGACTCCTACGGCGTGGGCGAAAACCTGATCACCTCTGCTTCCGACCCCGTGTTCGGCGGGGTGTACAAGCTGGTGGCGGTCAAGCAGCCGGACGGCAGCTACACTCCCAAGATGAAGTGCTCGGATTCCGCCAGCAAGGCCATCATTCCGGGCAAGAAGATGCCGTGGCGCCTCTACGATGAAAATGGTCAGGCCCAGTGTGACCTGATCGCCATGGATGATGAAGTCATCGAGGCGGGCAAGCCCGTCACGATGGTCAATCTGGACTCCGATGCCATCGAGCGCACCGTCACCATTACCCCCACCAAGGTCAAAAAGCTGCTGGTGCCGCATGTGCTGAATGGTCAGCTGGCCATTGAGCTGCCTTCGATCGCAGAGAAGAAGGCCTACATTGCAAAGCAGCTCACCGAGGAGACCTGGGAGAGCGAACTGCGTCTGGAGTGCCCGCATAAGCACTATGTGAACATGACCCCGGCTGTGGCCGAGTGCCGTTCCAAGATGTATGCAGAGCTGCACGGCGGCAAGGTGTAAAATAAGCAAAATAAAAAGCCCCTCAAGCGTAAGCTTGGGGGGTCTTTTTATGCCGCCGACGGGGGTCGAACCCGTACTCTGTCTCCAGAAAGGGATTTTAAGTCCCTCGTGTCTGCCAATTTCACCACAGCGGCATACAACGCTAATAATAATACAATAGAATGGCTTCTTTGTCAAGAAAAAGCACAGAGCCCGTCTCTTCATCCTCCATTCACGATTCATTTGTAAAAAGTGCTTTTTCTTTCCGTGGTTTCATGGTATAATAACCTTCAGATACGGTTTTCCGGGCCGTAGCCGCGTGCTTTGGCAGCGCGGCAGAAGAGGGCAGAGCGGGCAGCGTACCGCTCTGCTGGGGCAGTGCCCGCAAGATAGGGCGGGCGGGAAATAAAAAAAGAGAGGCGAATCGAGATGTTGGATATGATCAAGTGCAGCACCGGCGGCGCATACTATGCCCGCGGTGAATGGGTGCCTGCAGACGGCGAAGCAAGCGCCGCACTGGCAGCAAAGGGCTTTGATGCCGCAGCCATCGAGAACGCAAAGACCGGCACCATGGCCTACAGCATTCTGCAGGCCCACAACACCAGCGGCGATGCCGAAAACCTGAAGATCAAGTTCGATGCCATGGCCAGCCATGACATCACCTTTGTGGGCATCATCCAGACGGCCCGTGCGTCCGGTCTGGAGAAATTCCCCATTCCGTATGTGCTCACCAACTGCCACAACAGCCTTTGCGCCGTGGGCGGCACCATCAATGAGGACGACCACCGCTTCGGCCTGTCCGCCGCCAAAAAATACGGCGGCATTTTTGTGCCCCCGCATCTGGCGGTCATCCACCAGTACATGCGCGAAAAGTTTGCGGGCTGCGGCAAGATGATCCTTGGCTCGGACTCCCACACCCGCTACGGCGCTCTGGGCACCATGGCCATTGGTGAGGGCGGCGGCGAGCTGGCAAAGCAGCTGCTGGGCCGCACCTACGATGTGGCCCGTCCGGGTGTTGTTGCAATTTATCTCACCGGCTCTCTGCCTGCAGGCTGCGGTCCGCACGATGTGGCCATTGCGCTGGTGGGCAAGCTGTTCAAGAGCGGCTATGTCAAAAACAAGGTGATGGAGTTTGTCGGCCCCGGCGTTGCGTCTCTGCGTCAGGATACCCGCAACGCCATCGATGCCATGACCACCGAGACCACATGCCTGTCCTCCATCTGGGAAACCGACGAAACGACGCAGAAATTCCTTGCGGTGCATGGCCGTGCCGCCGACTATAAGAAGCTGGCTCCGGCCGACCTTGCTTATTACGACGGTGTGGTAGAGGTGGACCTTTCTGCCATCTGCCCCATGATCGCACTGCCCATGCATCCCTCCAATGCATTTACCATTGAAGAGCTGAACGCAAACCTTGAGGATATTCTCCATGCCTGCGAGCAGGATGTGCAGAAGTTGATCGGCCGCAAGGATGTCAGCCTTGACCTGTGCAGCAAGATCGAGAACGGTAAACTGCGTGTGGATCAGGGCGTGATCGCAGGCTGCGCAGGCGGTCTGTACGACAGCATTTATGAAGCTGCCTCCATCCTCAAGGGCCACACCGGCGGCTGCGGTGACTACGCCCTGAGCGTGTATCCCGGCAGCCAGCCCATCATGATGGAACTGGTGCGCACCGGGGTCATCCACGACCTGATGGCCAGCGGTGCCACCGTCCGCACTGCGTTCTGCGGCCCCTGCTTCGGCGCAGGCGACGTGCCCGCCAACGGCGCGCTGTCTATCCGCCATACCACCCGCAACTTCCCCAGCCGCGAAGGCTCCAAGCCCGGCAACGGCCAGCTTTCCGGTGTGGCACTGATGGATGCCCGCAGCATTGCGGCCACCACGGCCAACGGCGGCATTCTGACCCCGGCTACCGATATCGACTATGATCCCACCGTGCCGGAGTATCAGTACGATCCTTCCAGCTACGATACCCGCGTGTATCAGGGCTTTGGCAAGGGCGATTACGATGCCCTGCTCAAGCTTGGCCCCAACATCAAGGACTGGCCCGAAATTGCACCGCTGGGCGATAACCTGCTGCTGAAGGTGGCATCTTACATCACCGACCCTGTCACCACCACCGACGAGCTGATCCCCTCCGGTGAGACTTCGTCTTACCGTTCCAATCCTCTGGGCCTGGCCGAGTTCACCCTCAGCCGCAAGGACCCGGAGTATGTGGGCCGTGCCAAGGCCGTGCAGGCCGAAGAAAAGGCCCGCCGTGCAGGCGAGGGCAGCGCCGAGGTGCTGGCCCAGCTGCACAAGGTGCCCGGCTGCGAAAACCTGACTTGGAACGATGTGCAGATCGCATCCACCATCTTTGCCGTCAAGCCCGGCGATGGTTCTGCCCGTGAACAGGCGGCCAGCTGCCAGCGTGTGCTGGGGGCCGGTGCCAACATCGTTACCGAGTACGCCACCAAGCGCTACCGCTCCAACCTGATCAACTGGGGTATGCTGCCGCTGCAGCTGGTGGGCGCAACGCCCTTCGGTCTGGGCGACTATGTCTTTATCCCGAATGTCCGCGAGGCCCTCAAGGGCGACCTGCAGGACATCAAGGCCTATGTGCTGGGCGACACCGCAAAGGAGTTCAGCCTGTACATGGCCCCGCTGACCGCCGACGAGCGCAAGATCCTGGCCGACGGCTGCCTGATCAATTTCTATAAGCACTGATATGATAGAAGGCTTCCTCTTTGGGGGAAGCCTTTCTCTGGCTTTCTTGGGAGGTTCATTTTCCATGCCCGGCGATCTTCACAACCATTCCACCTGTTCCGATGGCTCTGTGCCCATCCACCGCCTGCCGCTCATGGCGGCGCGGGCGGGGCTGGACACCATGGCCATTTCCGACCACGACACCCTGCTCAGCGTAAACTACTGCTATGAGCACCCTGTGCAGGACGGCGTGCGCCTGCTCCCGGCCACCGAGCTGACCGGCTATGACCATGAGCATAAGCATCGCGTGCACCTGCTGTGCTACTTCCCGGACCCGGAAAGCCGGGAACTGAAGGAGCACTGCGACATCCTGCGACAGCGCCGCAACGAGTGCGGCCTGCAAAGCGCAAAGGAGATCGAAGCGCTGTACCCGCAGTTCCGCACGGAACAGGCACTGGAATATGCAAAGGACAGCGGTGTGCTGTTCAAAAGCGGCATTATGGAAGCGCTGCACCAGCTGGGGCTGTGCGATGCTGTGTACGGCAAGCTGTACAGTTATCTCTTTGGCTGGGAGCCGCGCGGTGTGGTGCTGCATCAGGTAAAATATCCCTCGGTGCAGGAAGTGATCGCCACGGCGAAAGCTGCCGGTGCGGTGCTGGTGTTTGCACACCCGACCGTTTACAAGAGCATGCCGCTGGTGCGTCAGCTTGCCAAAGAGGGCATCATCGACGGCATTGAGGTGGAGCACCCCCGCAACAGCCCGGAGGACAGGGCCGAGTGTGCTGCTCTGTGTGAGCAGTATGGGCTGATCCATACCGGCGGTACGGACTTCCACGGTGCAAACCACAAGGTGCCGCACCCGGTGGGTACCTGTACCACGGCAGACGATCAGGTGGCCCGCATTCTGGAGCTGGCCCACAAGCGCCGCGGTATTGATGTGTGACCCGGTCACATTGACATTCCGGCACGCTGCTCTATAATAGAAGCAGACGATCTTCGTCGGGATTTCTGTCAAAAAGAGAGGATTTTGAACTATGAGCAAGGAATTCAGCTTCCCGAACAGCGGCACCTGTTCCAAGCAGACCAACTTTGTGCTGAACGATGACCACACCATTGCGTCCATGGAGGTCATTGGCGGCTGCAACGGCAACCTGAAGGGCATCTGCCGTCTGGTCAAGGGCATGAAGGCCGAAGATGTGATCGACCGCATGGAGGGTACGCTCTGCGGTTTCCGCAATACCAGCTGCCCGGATCAGATCGCCAAGAACCTGAAAAAGGCTCTGGCCGAAATGGACTGAAAAATCAAACAGCGAAGGGGAGATGCCTGCGGGTATCTCCTTTTTGTTTTCCCATCCCGACAGAAAGAGATGTTTTTTTTCTGTGCTTCGGGGCTATACTTCTTGTGAAAACGAATTTCATCAGCAAGGAGCGGGCAAATGAGTATTTGGGAAAAACTTGGCTTTGGCGGGTACAAGGGCTTTTCGCACGAGTCGGATCAGCTGCTGCGCAGTGCGGTGGAGCTTGCCGGGAACCTTGGCTGCGAAAAAGCCGATACCGGCCACCTGCTGCTGGCGATCCTGCAGCAGGATCACGGGGCGGCAGCACGGTTTCTGGAGGGCAAGCAGATCCGGGAACCGGAGGTGCGCCGTCAGCTGGCCGAGAGCCGCCGCGCACCGGCTTTGCATCTGGATCGCTACGCTCTTGCGCCGGACCTCAAGCGCACCATGGATTACGCCATCATCGGGGCACAGAACGCGCACCTGAACCGGGCCGAGCCGGAACATCTGCTCTGCGCCATGCTGGAGGATGACGGCTGCACAGCAGGCATCCTGCTGGCATCCATGGGCGTGCAGCTCACAGATGCCGTGCGGGAGTGCCGCCAGCTGTCCGGGCAGTTCGTACTGCCGTATCAGACGCGGACCACGGTCAGTGCGCCGCGCGGCAGCCGCGCCAGTGATAAGTACTGCCGGGATCTGACCCGCCGTGCTGCGGAACGGGAACTGGACCCGGTGTTCTGCCGGGAAGCAGAGCTGGACCGCATGGTGGAGATCTTATGCCGTCGTCAGAAGAACAACCCCTGTCTTGTGGGGGAGCCGGGCGTGGGCAAGACCGCCCTTGCCGAAGGGCTGGCCCAGCGCATTGCCACGGATCGTGTGCCCCGTGCGCTCAAGGGCCGCCGTCTGCTGGCACTGGATATGGCCAGCCTTGTGGCGGGCACCAAATACCGCGGTGACTTTGAGGAGCGGTTCAAGAACCTGCTGGAAGAGCTGGTGCGGGACGGCAGCTCCATCCTGTTCGTGGACGAGTTCCACACCATCGTGGGTGCCGGTGCAGCGGAGGGTGCCATCGATGCTGCCAGCATCTTAAAACCGGTGCTGGCCCGGGGCGAGATACAAATTATCGGCGCTACCACTACCGAAGAGTTCCGCACCCACATCCAGAAGGATGCTGCGCTGGAACGCCGTTTCGGCAAGGTGCAGGTAGAGGAGCCTACGCCTGCGCAGGCGCTGGATATCCTCAACGGGCTTGCGCCGCGCTATGAGTGCTACCACAATGTCTGCCTTCCGCCGGAAGCGCTGCAGGCTGCGGTGGAGCTTTCGGTGCGGTATCTGCCGGGGCGCTTTCTGCCGGATAAGGCCATCGACCTTGTGGACGAAGCCTGTGCGGCGGCACGCATCCGGGCCGAGCAGGCAAAGCAGTCAAAGCCCACGCTGATGCCGGACGATATCGCCCATGTGGTGGCGCAGGCCAGCGGTGTGCCGGTGGAGCGGGTAGGTGAGCAGGAGCGGGAACGACTGGACAAGCTGGAAGAACGTCTCAACGCCGAGATCGTGGGCCAGAGCCGGGCTGTGGCTGCAGTGGCAGGTGCCATCCGGCGCAGCCGCACTGGTCTTGGCGAGCCGGGCCGGCCCATGGGTGCCATGCTGTTTCTTGGCCCTACGGGAGTGGGCAAAACGGCTCTTGCCCGGGCGCTGGCGGTCAGCTGGTTCGGCAGCGAAAAAGCCCTGCTCAAATTTGATATGTCGGAGTATCAGGAGCAGCACACCGCTGCCCGGCTGCTGGGTGCGCCGCCGGGCTATCTGGGCCATGACGAGGGCGGACAGCTGACCGAAGCAGTGCGCCGCCGCCCTTACAGTGTGGTGCTGTTTGACGAGATCGAAAAGGCACACCCGGACATTCAGAACATCCTTTTGCAGATACTGGAAGATGGCCAGCTGACCGATGCCATGGGCCGCAAGGCGGATTTCCGCAACACCATCGTACTGCTCACCTCAAACCTCGGCGCACGTTTTTTGGCGGGTCAGAGCACGCCGCTGGGCTTTGCGGCGGGCAGCGAAGCCGTGTTTGAAAAGCAGTCTGCGCAGGCCATTGAGGAGGCAAAAAAGTGGTTCCGGCCAGAGCTGGCAGGCCGTCTGGACGAGATGATCGTATTCCGTCCGCTGGCCGACGACAGCCTGTGCGCCATTGCCGAAAAAATGCTGTGCCAGCTGGAGCAGCGTGCCGCCCGCAGCGGCTACCAGCTGCATCACACACCGCGGGTAGGGCAGGCGCTGGCAGCAAAGGCCCGCTCTGCCTACGGGGCCAGAGAACTGCGCCGCGCAGTGGACAGGGCAGTGGAGCAGGCACTTGCGGATCAGATCGCATCCGGCACGGCCTGCGTGGGCCAGCACTGGACGGCGGACTGCTCGGCGGATGGTGCTATCGTCCTGCGGGAGGACGAAACAGCAACACTGTAAAGCATCTGAAGCCCAAAATGACCGCCCTGAGTTACAAGACCCGGGGCGGTATTTTTTGTCTGCAGGGGGCGGGCGGAAGCGATTCACGCAGCTTTTGGCGCGATTCACGCAGGTTTTGTTCTACTTTTTGCAAAAATATGGTATGCTTCCCTCAAAGCATACCCCCCCCGTAAATAAAACAGAACAAAAAGGAGAAAACTGTATGAAATTGCACAAGCTTATCCAGCGCGCTTCGGCGGCGGCTGTGGCCTCGGCCATGATACTGTCGGTGACACTGCCAACATTGGCTGCGGCCCCGGACGGAACGGGCAATGCCGCTGTGGCAGATATGGTAAGTTTGACGAACGGTACTGCCGCTTTGAGCGAGGAAGATGAAGGGCAAGATACCGGTATCACCGTCAACGGCCAGAGTGTGCTTGTCAATAGTACCGTGGTCGATAATATCCCGATTCGGTTTACAGGCGGCACGGATGTCAGCACCCTGACGATCCTGCAGGCAGTTGCCGGCGATCTGACGATCAATGTCCCCACCGCTGCGGGCGATGTTGATGTAGTGATGGAAACAGCAAGCGGTGCAGCTGTCGACGGAAACCTGACCGTGGCCGGTGCACACAACGTGACCATAACCGGTGAAACCATGGTGGCAGATCGAGCAGATATTGGCGATATCAGCGGTGATCTGACCCTGATCGCAACGGGTGAGGGTGGCAAGGCGATCCGTGATTGGATATCGGTCTGCGTTTCTTCTAGTAGTGGCGAAAAGGCGATTTATGTCGGCAGCAACAGAGAAACGGAACAGTTTAAAAGCCGTATCGGTCATCCTTACGTATTGTGCAGTTGGTATCCTTCGGAAGCTTATATCAGCGTCCGGAAAGCACCTGCCTACCCGGTAACAGTGCATGGAGGAGAACTCGATAACTCTGAGAATAACACGACCTTTTACAAAGGTGAAACTGTATGGGTGAAAAGCTCCCGGCCGGAAAAGGGCCTGAAATTCAACCGCTGGTTTTTCCCGGCTGACGTAGAAACTACCGATGACCCGACAGATACGGCCTTTTTCTTTACCATGCCAGACCATGCGGTGGAAGTGACGGCAAATTGGGAACTTTACACCGGCAGCGAACCGACGGTGTTCTGGGAATATTACATGTATAGCGGTTTGCTTACCCCGGATAATACTCCGCAGGATCCGGCTGGCATGTCAAACATGACCGTTTCCTATGACTCTGCAAGCAAGACATACACGGTCGATCTTAAGGGCGATCTTGAGATTCCGGTGGATTTCAAAGGCAACGAAAATCCGAACATCAAGGTCAAAGGTAAACTGGGAAATTCCGTCCATATTTCCGGTGCAAACAATGTAAGCATCGATATTGATTCCCAGGAGAGGAGAACAGATCTGAATGTGGATTGCGCCGGTACGCTGAGGCTGAAAAATAATACCGGGAACTCTCCTCTGGAACTGAAACTGACCTATAAGCAGGCCGAAGGCGCGGGCTACACTGTGGTGCTGGACGGCGAAGAACTGGAAGAAGCGCCTGCTTATGAAAATGCCATCGTAAGCCTGAACGAGAGCCTGACCATCATCCCGGACATCTCGGACCCCATCCCGGATGATTCCAGTGCGGGCGGTGACAGCTCCGATGCCGCAGGGGCTCTTGTGGCAGCAGCTGTTGCGGGTGCTGCTGTCTTTGGCGGCTACACCATCATCACGGAACTGATGCTGCAGGATCTTCTGCCCGAGGGCGCGGCGATCCCCCAAAATCAGGCCCAGCTGGCAAAACTGGTCTGGCAGACGGCGGGTTTTCCGGAACCGGAAAATGCTTCTGCCTTTGCCAATATGACGGACCCCGAAACAGCCAAAGCTGCACAGTGGTGCGTGGAGCAGGGCTGTCTGGATGCGGATTTCGATCCCGACAGATGGACCCCGAAATTCAAGGTCATCCAGACATGGAATAAGGCATTCCCCAAACAGTAAACATCCCCCCGAAGGGAGCGGAGACATCCGCTCCTTTTTTGTGCGTACGGGGCAGGGACATTGTGAGATTGGCTCTTGCATCCTTTTGGTTTTCTGTTATCATAGAAGCAACAGAATTGCAGGAGGAAGTCCATGCGCACATTATTTCTTTTGAACCCAACTGCCGGTAAGGCCGATTGCACCCGTACGCTGCCGCAGCAGATCAAAGCTGCCGCCGCGCGTGCAGGGCTTGCGCCGGAAGAATATACCATTCAGGTCACAAATCACGCCGGTCATGCCCGGGAGCTGGCCAATGCCGCTGCGCAGCAGGCCCGGCAGAGCGGGGAAGAACTGCGGGTCTTCACTGCCGGCGGCGACGGCACCTTCAACGAAGCGCTCACCGGGATCTATGGCTATGCAAATGCAGCCGTGGGCTGTCTGCCCTTTGGCAGCGGCAACGATTTTCTGCGCACCTTTGGTACAAAGGAAGAGTTTCTGGATCTGGATGCCCAGCTGGCCGGTGGGCCGGTGAGCATCGATCTGATGCAGACCAGCCTTGGCCTTTCGGCCACCATCTGCGCTGCCGGTCTGGATGCGCAGGTTGCCTACGGCATCCCGAAGTTCCGGCGCATCCCGCTGTGCGGCGGCGAGATGGCCTATGTGCTTTCCATTGTGGAACAGCTGTGCGGACACATCGGCCGCAGGGTGGAGTATACCATCGATGGTGAAACGCTGGATGTGGACTGCCTGATGTGTGCCATCTGCAATGGCCGCACCTATGGCGGCGGTTTCTGTGCAGCGCCGGAAGCACAGCCCGACGACGGCTGGCTGGATGTATATATCATCCGCAAGGTGAGCCGCGTGACCATTGCAAAGCTGCTGGGAATGTACAAGAGCGGCAAGCACTTCCAGAACGGTCAGCTCGTCAGGGCTGCAGAGCCGTACTTCATTTACCGCCGCGCAAAGCAGGTGAGCCTGCGCGCTGCGGATGGCCGCGGGCCGATCGTTGCCACGGCAGACGGTGAATGCGCACCCAAGGAGCAGATCACTGTACAGGTACAGCCGCTGGCAGGGCGCATCCTTCTGCCAAAGCCTGCTTTTGAGCGCTTTGCAGCGCAGAGGACGGCACAGAGTGCAGACCGAACATGAAAAACCAGAAGAAGAGACAGCTTTTTTGTCCAAGAAGAAAGCTGTCTCTTTTTCGCTGTACGGCTGATTTTTTCATCTGTCATAAATTCTTAACAAAAAGAAGCAAAAAAGGTCTTGATTTTTCGGGTCAAGATGAGTACAATACATTTAGCACTCAGAGAAATGGAGTGCTAAAGAGCCAAAGAGCCGACATGAGGCCCTTTGGACACAGCAAAGTTTTAAATTATATTTTTACTATAGGAGGGCAAGAACTATGAAGATCATTCCTCTTGCAGACCGTGTTGTCATTAAGGCTGTTGAGGTTGAGGAGACCACCAAGGGCGGTCTGATCCTGACCGGCAGTGCTAAGGAAAAGCCCCAGGTGGCTGAGGTCATCGCTGTCGGCCCCGGCGGCGTTGTGGACGGCAAGGAAGTCAAGATGACTGTGAAGGTCGGCGACAAGGTCCTCACCAGCAAGTACTCCGGTACCGAGGTCAAGGTGGACGGCGAAGAGTGCACCATCGTCCGTCAGGGCGATATCCTGGCAGTCGTTGAGGACTGAGCGGTTTCCCCTCTGATATTTGAAAATTGAGCTTTAAAGGAGCGATTTGATTATGGCTAAGCAGATCAAGCAGGGCGAGGATGCCCGCAAGGCACTGTGTGCCGGTATCGATACCCTGGCAAACACCGTTAAGATCACCCTGGGCCCCAAGGGCCGCAATGTGGTGCTGAGCAAAAAGTTCGGTGCACCGGTCATCACCAACGATGGCGTGACCATTGCCAAGGAGATCGAGCTGAAGGACGAGTTCGAGAACATGGGCGCACAGCTGGTGCGTGAGGTCGCAACCAAGACCAACGATGCCGCAGGCGACGGCACCACCACCGCAACCGTTCTGGCACAGGCCATGGTCACCGAGGGCATGAAGAATGTCACCGCCGGTGCCAACCCCATGGATATCCGCCGCGGCATGAGCAAGGCTGTTGCCAAGGCTGTTGAGACCATCAAGGCTCACAGCCAGAAGGTGAAGGACAGCAACGATATCGCCCGCGTCGGCACCATTTCTGCCGGCGACCCGGAGATCGGCCGTCTGATCGCCGAGGCTATGGAAAAGGTCACCTCCGATGGCGTCATCACCATTGAGGAGAACAAGACCACCGCTGAGACCTACAACGAGATCGTGGAAGGCATGCAGTTCGACCGCGGCTACCTCACCCCGTATATGGTCACCGATACCGACAAGATGGTGGCTGATCTGGACAACGCCGCTATCCTGATCACCGATAAGAAGATCAGCGTGATTCAGGATCTGGTCCCTCTGCTGGAGCAGGTGATGCAGAACGGTCTGAAACTGCTGATCGTTGCTGAGGACATTGAGGGCGAGGCTCTGTCCACTCTGATCGTCAACCGCCTGCGCGGCACCCTGAACGTCTGCGCTGTCAAGGCTCCCGGCTTTGGCGACCGCCGCAAGGAGATGCTGCAGGATATCGCTATCCTGACCGGCGGCATCGTTGTGTCCGCTGATCTGGGCTATGAGCTGAAGGACGCTACCGTCCAGATGCTGGGCCATGCCCGCCAGGTCAAGGTGACCAAGGAGAATACCACTATCGTGGGCGGTGCAGGCGATAAGGATGCCATTGCAGCCCGCATTGCACAGATCCGCAACCAGATCGAGGCTTCTACCAGCGATTTCGACCGTGAGAAGCTGCAGGAGCGCCTGGCAAAGCTGGCCGGCGGCGTTGCAGTCATCAAGGTCGGTGCTGCTACCGAGGTCGAGATGAAGGATAAGAAGCTGCGCATCGAGGACGCTCTGAACGCAACCAAGGCTGCTGTTCAGGAAGGCGTTGTCGCTGGCGGCGGCACCGCTCCCATCAACGCAATCCCCGCTGTGCGCGCCCTGTGCGACACGCTGGAAGGCGATGAGCGCACCGGTGCCAAGATCGTCCTGAAGGCTCTGGAGGCACCTCTGCGCCAGATCGCCAAGAACGCCGGTCTGGAGGGCAGCGTCATCATCGACAAGATCGTTTCTGCCAACAAGCCCAACTACGGCTTCGACGCTCAGAACGAGGTCTTTGTTGAGGATATGATCGCCGCCGGCATCGTTGACCCCACCAAGGTCACCCGTTCCGCTCTGGAGAACGCAGCATCCGTTGCTGAGATGGTGCTGACCACCGAGAGCCTGGTCGCTGACCTGCCCGAACCCCCCGCTGCTCCCGCAGCCGGTGGTGACATGGGCGGCATGGGCGGCATGTACTAAGCCGCACCGGTTCCCCGTACCAATTCAATACGCCGCAGAAGGCAGAACTTCCCACCCGGGAGGCTCTGCCTTCTTTTTGTTTATGGGCCCCCTTTCCTGCCCATCCTAAGCGGGAGAGGGGGCGTTTTCATGTCCGGCAAACGGGTGCTGGTCCTGTATGGAACCCTGCTGTTCTGCTTTGCGGCGGTGGTCTGCCGCCTGTACTGGCTCTGCTCCGACACGGCCTATGGGGCCCGGGCGGCGGCGCAGAGCGTGGTCACCCTCCACCTGCCCGCCCGGCGGGGCAATTTTTATGATCACAGGGGTCAGCTCCTCACGGGGCAGACCACCCGCTGGATGGCCCTCTGCGTGCCCGGGGAGGGCAGCTATGCCCGCCTGTTCGCCTACACCGATGCCGCCGGGCAGGCGGCGCTCTACCAGAAGCGGAACGCCGCGTCCCCATTTCTGTTGGAAGTGGACCGGGACGTTTCCGCGCTGGGCGTTTCCTGCTGGCCAGCGGCGCGGCGAAGCTCTGCCGCCCCGCTGGCAGTGCAGCTGCTGGGGTACCTTGATGGCGAGGGCCATGGTGCTGCCGGTCTGGAAGCCGCCTTTGACGAATTGCTCACCGGCAGCGGGGCGGGGGATACCCTGCTCTGCACCGTCAACGCCCAGGGAAAGCTGCGGGCCGAGCCAACTCTCACCCCCGCCGACAGCGGGGCCGTGGGGGTGCAGCTGACCCTTTCCCGGGAGATCCAGCAGACCGCCGAAGCCGTGGCCAACAAGACGATGCAGAGCGGCTGCATCCTGGTGCTGGACACCGCCAACGCCAAGGTGCGGGCCTGCGTCAGCCGCCCCGGCTATGATCCGGAAAACATTTCGGCCAGCCTGAACGCCCCGGACAGCCCCCTGCTGGAACGGGCGTTCCAGTGCTATGCCGTGGGCTCGGTGTTCAAGCCGGTGGTGGCGGCAGCGGCGCTGGAGGCAGGGGAGAGCAGCTTTGTCTACACCTGCCCCGGCTGGTGCGCGGTGGATGGCCGGATCTTCCGCTGTGCGGGCGGCATTCCCCATGGTGAGGTGGATCTGGCCGGCGCGCTGGAAAAGAGCTGCAACGGCTACTTCATCCGGCTGGGGCAGGCGCTGGGGGCCGATGCTGTCCGCGCCATGGCAGAGCAGCTGGGCTTCGGGCAGGCGGTCCCGCTCACCGATGCCCTGCACACGGCGGCGGGGGTCCTGCCGGAGCGGGAGGCTCTTGCGTCCAGCGGGGCCTACGCCAATTTCTGCTTCGGGCAGGGGGAGCTGCTGGCATCCCCCCTGCAGGTCGCCGCCATGATGAACACCATTGCCTGCGGGGGGATCTGCCGCACCCCGCTGCTGCTGGAGACCACTCTGGACGAGACCACCGGCGCGCCCCTCACGGCGCTTTCCCATGTCCGGAGCAGGCGGGTGCTTACAAAGCGCACCGCCGCCACCCTGCAGGCTCTGCTGGCGGGTGTGGTGGCCGGGGGCACCGGCCATGAGGCCGCCCTGCCCGGCCAGACCGCGGCAGGCAAGACCGGCACGGCCCAGACCGGCCAGTTTTCCGGCGGAACAGAGCTGAAAAATTACTGGTTTGCGGGCTTTGTCCCGGCAAAGCAGCCCCGCTATACCATCGTGGTGCTGCAGGACACGCAGGCCGAGCCTGCCTTTTCCAGCGCGGCCATCTTTGCCCGTGTGGCGGCAGGGCTGGAAATTCTGGCCCCGTAGCCCACGGTTTTTCTTGCATTTCCCGGCCTTTTGTGCTATCATACAATTGTATTTGTATGCAGTCTCTATGAAACTAAAGATAAAAGGAGCGTTCCATCCATGTCTGTCATTGAAATCGTCGGCGGTGCCATCCTGCTGGTCGTCTCGGCCGTCATCATCCTCCTCACCCTGATGCAGCACACCCACGGTCAGGGTCTGGCCGGTGCCATCAACGGTGGTGTGGGCGGTGCCAACAATGCACGCCTGACCCCTGCGGATCAGATGCTGGCCAAGGTGACCCGCATTGCAGGCATCGTGTTCTTTGTGGTGGCTATCCTGGCCTGTGTGTTCGCCAGCCGTCTGGCCTGAGCACCCGTGTACAGCCCCGTGTAAGGCGGGGCTGTTTTTCTGTCTAAACCTCTCGTGGGAAAGAAGTTGTCCGGGTTCCATTGGAGAATGCCGGAAAAGTGTTAAGGAGAAAAATATGTCATTACGCGATAAAATCGAACATGCCATCCAGAACCAGCCCTGCATGGTCAAGGACCTCAAGGCAAAGTTCGGCGGCGACCGTGCCGCGGACCGCAAGGTGATGGAGGCTCTGGACGAGCTGGTGCACGACGCTGTGGTCTGCCAGAAGTCCGGCGTGTTCTTCACTGCCCGCTCCGGTCGTGCCGAAAAGGCCCTGCCCTGCAAGGTGGTCAAGCTGGGCAAGAACTTTGCCTTTGTGATGCTAGAGGATGAATCCGGCGATATCTTCATCCCGGGCCGCTTCACCCGCGGTGCCATGCCCGGCGATTCCGTTCTGGTAGAGAAGTTTGCCCACCCCCGGGTGGAGGGCAGCGATGAGGGCGAGATCCTTGCCGTGCTCGAGCAGAAAAACGACATGGTGGGCACTGCCCGCCGCATCGAGGGCCGCCTGAAGTTCGTGCCCGATGACTGCCCGGCCATCTCCATGACCATCCAGCGCGACTGCGAGGGCGGCGCGAAGGACGGCGACAAGGTGGCTGTGGAGATCCTGCAGCGCGGGACCCGGCAGGAGGATCACCGCGTGGGCGTTTCCATGCGCTTTGGCAGCTGCGAGGAAGCCAAGCGCTGCGCCAAGGCCCTGCTCTATGCCAAGGACATCCACACCCGCTTCCCCGAGAAGGTGCGGGACGAGGCCAAGAAGTTCGAGGACATGACCGTGTCTGAGGAGGACTGCAAGGGCCGCATGGATCTGCGCGCTCTGCCCATCTTCACCATCGACAGCGCCGAGACCAAGGATATCGACGATGCCGTCAGCCTGACCCGGCTCCCCGGTGGCGGCTATGAGCTGGGCGTTCATATCGCCGATGTCTCCCACTACGTCAAGCCCGGCAGTGAGCTGAACGAGGAAGCCTTCAACCGCGCCACTTCGGTCTACTATGCGGATCAGGTCGTGCCCATGCTGCCCAAGAGCCTTTCCAACGGCATCTGCTCCCTGAATGAGAAGGAGCTGCGCCTGGCGTTCTCCTGCCTGATGCGTCTGGATCAGGACGGCAATCTGACCGACTACAAGTTCGTCAAGTCCATCATCTGCAGCCGGGTCAAGGGCGTGTATTCTGAGATCAACGCCCTGCTGGCCGGCACTGCCGATGCCGAGACGCAGGCCAAGTATGCCGAGGTGCTGGATCAGCTGCCCGCCATGAAGGAGCTGTACGCCCACCGCGCCCGCCTGCGCAAGGAACGCGGCTGCATCGATTTCGAGAGCGGGGAAGTCAAGCTCATTCTGGATGAGAACGGCCACTGTATCGATGTGAAAAAGCGCACCTCCGGCGAGAGCGAGGCCATGATCGAGGAGTTCATGCTGCTGGCCA